>CEOF01045249.1_pt1 | contig 17778 bp, 14 predicted proteins | sample 361311 | NCBI WGS metagenome assembly CEOF01 (sample SAMEA2619667, study PRJEB7988) | marine metagenome | biome: marine biome (ENVO:00000447); feature: surface water layer (ENVO:00002042); material: "saline water (ENVO:00002010), including plankton (ENVO:xxxxxxxx)" | depth 5 m
CAATCTTCTAGTACCAGAACCCCCGCGCCTTCTGATTGCATGAAACCGTCACGTTCTTCATCAAATGGCCGACTAATACCAGTTTTAGAAACCGCTGTCATATTTATAAAACCTTGAGAACCTACCGGCGTCATAGCAGCCTCAGCTCCCCCCGCAATCATTACTTTAGCTTTCCCAAACCGAATCAGATCAGCTGCACGACCAATAGAGTGCGTGCCTGCCGCACAAGCCGTAACAGTCGTTTCACAAGGACCTTGTAACCCATATTTCATTGAAACAGAAGCAGATGCAGCATTAGCCATCATCATGGGCACAAGAAATGGGGAAACCCGGCGCGGGCCTTTTTCTGCATGGACAGCAACCTGATTTTCCAGAGTCGATAATCCACCTACACCAGTCCCAATCCAACAACCAGCTAGGTTGGGGTCGTTCAAGAAATTTCCAGCCTGGTCAATTGCCTCGTGGGCTGCTGCCAGAGCAAATTGGGTAAATCGGTCAGAACGTCGAGCTTCTTTAGCATTTCCATCGAAATAGGGAAGAGGATCAAAGTCATTTACATGGAAACCATGATTAGGTACACCATTTAGAAGAGAATCCCAAAAAGATTTAATTCCAACTCCAGCGTTTGTGACAACTCCTATTCCGGTGATTGCAACGCGGGAATTCATTACAACTTACTGGAGATTAATTTGAATGCATCGCCAATGGTTGGCAGTTCCTGAAGCTCTTCTTCCTCAACAGTTATGTCAAACTCTTCTTCAAGTTCCATAACAAGCTCAACCAAATCTAAACTGTCGGCATCTAGATCTTCAGCAAATCGCGCCTCTAAAGTTACTTTTTCTGATTCAACAGAAAGAACATCAACAGCGCATCTCTTAAACCGTTCAAAATTTTCATCACTCATTTTTTTTAACCTTTCTTCAATAAATAATACTATTCGCTAAGCAATGCCTAGGCCGCCATCAACTGGGATAATAGCTCCAGTAATATAGGCTGCGTCGTCACTCGCTAAAAAAGCTACGGTTGAAGCTATTTCGACCGGTTCAGCGAAACGTTTGAGAGGCACTGCTGAAAGAATACTCTCTTGTTGCTGCTCGGATAAGGCTTCAATCATGTCAGTCCGGACCGGCCCTGGTGCAACAATATTTGTTGTAATATTTCGTGAAGCGAACTCCTTGGCGATTGACCGCCCAAGTCCTACCAAGCCTGCCTTTGAAGCTGCGTAATTAGCTTGCCCTGCCTGCCCTCCGTTAGCTACTACAGAAGAAATTAGGATTATTCTTCCCCATTTCTCTTTCATCATCGGCTTAATAGCGCGTTTAGTTAGCCGGTATGCAGAAGTTAGGTTCGCCTCAATGACTGAGGAGAAATCATCCTCAGTCATTCTAGGAAGGAGATTGTCTTTAGTTATCCCAGCATTTGCGATAAGCACTTGAACAGGGCCAAATTTATCCTCAATCGTGGCGAAGGCTAAGTCAATACTTTCAGGCACCGTTATATCGCATTCAACTGAAGCAAAATCGGCGTCTTCAGCAGGTGCAGTTCTGTGAGTGCCGATAACAGTAAAGCCACTCTCATGGAGCTTTTGGGCAATTGCAAAGCCTATTCCTCGGTTTGCGCCTGTTACAAGCGCTACTTTAGCCATCGACGCCACCCCAGTGAATAATTGCACTCGCAGAAGTCATCCCAGCTCCAAAGCCCACGAGCAAAAGATTATCACCCGATCTTATTCTCCCGTCAGATATCGCTTCAAACAATGCGATCGGGATAGACGCCGAAGATGTATTCCCCGTTTTATGGAGCACCGAAACTGCTCGTTCTGCAGGGATACCAAGCCGTTTCATAGCAGTTTCAATAATTCGTATATTCGCCTGATGGGGAATCACAAACGATATTTCATCGGGGGAAAGGCCAGACGCTGCAATAGACGACTTCGCTGACTCTGTCATAGCGATAACTGCTTTACGAAAAACTTCTTGCCCAGCCATAACTATAGTTCCGCCAATTTCAGCGTAAAGAATATCTCGCAATGATCCTTCGCACCCCAAATTCCAACCGAGAAGATCGCCATTACCTTTCTCAGCTTCAATAACGACAGCACCAGCACCATCGCCGAAAAGAATTGCTGTAGACCGATCATCCCAATCAGTTATGCGGGACAAAGTCTCCGAACCGATAATGAGTATTCGCTTGAAACCTAATTTGAGAAACCCAAACCCTGTTACTAAGGAATATACGAAACCACTACAAGCAGCATTTAAATCCATAGCTCCGCACGTCAGACCCAATTGATCTTGGACAATCGCTGAAGTTGCCGGAACTTGCTCGTCAGGTGTAGTGGTCGCCAATATCAAAAGATCTATCTCAGTTGCCTTAACTCCGGCCATTTCTAGTGCTTGCTGCCCAGCGCGTACAGCGAGACCAGAGGTAGAGCCACCAATCCTTCTTTCACTTATTCCTGTTCGTTCAAGAATCCATTCATTGCTGGTGTCCATTTTTGCTGCAAGGTCGGCATTAGTGACGGTTTCAGTACCAAGAGCCATTCCCCATCCAGTGACTTTGCCGCCAGATTCTTCAATAAGATTATTCATTTAGTTGTCCTTAACCAAGCAATAGGTTGGCTAGAAGTAACCCTTTCTCCATCAACGGCAAGAAATCCTTGTATTTCTCCAGCAAATGCGCTCCTTACTTCAGCCTCATTTACGTGTCCTAGTAAAAACCCGGCATGAATAGATTGGCCTATAAGATTTTCGCCAGTTGGAATAAAAACTCCAGCGCAAGGACTAACAACTAACCGTTCAGTAGCAAAGAGGTGTTCGCCTTCGAGCGAATCATTGCCTGGTGGCTGTTGCCCTGAGATCATTTCAAGAAGCGAATCAATATCGTCAGGCGAAGAAACAGCAATTCTAGCCGACTCCTTTAGCGTTCTTTTTGCCATTCCAGTAAGCACAGCGCCTGGGCCAACTTCAACAAATGTTGTGAAGCCCGCACCATCTAGTTGGTGAAGTGTTTGTCGCCAACGAACGGGACTTGTCAGTTGAGAAGATAAAAGCGCTGGCCAGTCATCTGCAGCTTCGTGGCCCAATGCATCTACGTTTGCGTACACTGGGTGGTCAGGAGACCGAAATTCCACGCATTCAATAGCCTCTCGTAACCGATCGCGAGCTGCTTCCATATACGGAGTATGAAAAGCTCCAGACACTGGAAGTCTCATAGCACGTTTGGCACCTATTTCTTTTGCAATCTCAGAAGCAGTATCTATACCTGAAGGTGAACCAGCTATAACAACTTGACCTGGGGCATTAAAGTTTGCAACCCATACATCATCGTCGACTCTGTGGCATGCGCTCTCTACAAGTTCATCATCAAGCCCGAGAATGGCAGCCATTGTTCCTTCGCGAGATTCCGCACACACTTGCATAGCTTCTCCACGTTCAGAAACTAATTTAACAGCATCCTCAAAATCTAAAGCACCAGATGCAGTCAAAGCTGAGTACTCTCCTAAGCTATGGCCTGCATGAGCTGCAGCCTCAACGCCAACTCGTTGCAGCGAATCAAAAATCACCATTGATGTTAAAAAAGTTGCGACTTGGGCGTTCCTTGTCTCTTTCAATTCCTCGTCGCTCGCTTCTAGTAGCAAAGAACTTAAATCCCGTCCTGTTATAGAAGACGCCTCAATGACCAACTCCCAAGAGGGATGGTCTAGCCATTTTTCGCCCATCCCCATTTTCTGCGACCCCTGCCCGGGGTAGGTAAAAACAATCATCCTAATAACCTTTAAGAGACTGTAATTCTTTTCGAGGCCACCTGTGTATTTTTTGAGTCATTTTCTGCCTTACGAAAGAATTAGCATTAATTAAGATCAGTTATCTTTGTAGCGTCCAAGAATAGAGCAGCAAGTTATTACAAGCTGCGATGTCAACACATTCTCAATTCGGTCTTTACGCGCTAGTTGAAAATCTGTGCACAAAAGAGTCGTATATCTTTGATAGCGCTACGATTCACACCGAAGAGTTATTTTACTCATGCCCGGGTGGCGGAATTGGCAGACGCGGGGGATTCAAAATCCCTTTCCCTCCGGGGAGTGCGGGTTCAAGTCCCGCCTCGGGCACAAAAATCGGCAGTCAATTGAGTAATATGCGGCGGTAGGCGCCTACCACCTATCTCATACTAAGATACTTACGTGGCAAGAAAGTTACTGGAGCGTCGTTTAGCCGATACAGGTCAGAGGTTAAAGCAGCTTCGCGCAGACTTTCAAGTGGCAGAAGAACAATTTTCGCACTTTTCTGAGGAAGCTGAAGATGCACGAATCAGGTCTTTAGTCTCAGAAACTCCGCTTGCAGGGCAAGAACATCGCCAAGCAAATAAACATGCAGAATCAATGCGTCGTCACTTAGAAACCCTATTAAAGGAAATTGCCAAAGTCGAGAATCTCCAAAACGAACTCCTTGACCAAATGGCTGTAGAAAAATGAAAAATCATCGAGAAGAGCCCTTAAGAGTTGTGATTGCAGAAGATGAAGCAATAATTCGCCTTGATTTAAAAGAAAGTCTTGAAGCCGAAGGTTACATTATTGCCGGTGAAGCAGGTCGCGGAGATGAGGCAGTTGAACTAGCAAGAACATTGAACCCTGACGTAGTCATTCTTGATATTAAGATGCCAGGGTTAAATGGTATTGAGGCAGCAAGGATAATTAGCGAGGAACATATAGCAGCTGTTCTACTGCTAACAGCTTTCAGTCAGCGAGACCTAATTCAAGAAGCTAGTCAAGCTGGAGCTCTAGCCTATTTAGTTAAGCCATTTCAACGAAGTGAACTTGTTCCATCAATCGAATTAGCTGTTGGAAGATTTAAGGAAATATCTGATCTCAAAAAAGAAAAGCAGGAACTGCTAGATGACCTAGAGGCCCGAAAAGTCGTTGATCGTGCCAAGGGGGCCTTAATGGATCAATACGGGCTGAAAGAGAAAGATGCCTATCGCTATTTGCAAAAAAAAGCAATGGAAGAACGATCTCCGATGAAAGTAGTAGCAGAATCTATCCTTCAAGGAGAAAGCTAGTTCCCAGAGATTCGAAGGGATAGGAGAGACCAATGCAATCTGTGATGTTGATAGATGGAAACTCGTTACTCTATAGAGCGTATTTTGCTTTACTAGAGGCTGACATGAGAACATCAGGTGGGCAGCCAACGGGAGCAATTTATGGGTTTCTAACAATGTTGATCAATTTAATTCGCGATCACAATCCTGATGGGATCGCAGTCGCATTTGATTTGCCCGAACCGACTTTCCGCCACAAGAGAATAGATACCTACAAGGCAGGAAGAGCCGAAACGCCGAATGACTTGATTCAGCAATTTGACCTAGTAAAAAAAGCTATTGACGTCCTAGGAATTCAATCAATCGCAGTTCCTGGCTATGAGGCAGATGACCTTCTTGCTACATTTGCTACCCAAGCTCAGGAAAAGAAGATTTCTACAATAATTGTCACTGGAGATCGTGACAGCTATCAGCTGGTAAGTGACCCATATGTGAAGGTCCTTTACAACAGAAGAGGGGTTTCCGATTATGTTCTGTACGACGAAGACGGGATTCACGAACGTACTGGGGTAACCCCCTCCGATTACGTAACTTATGCTGCTCTTCGGGGGGACAAGTCAGATAACCTTCCTGGTGTTCCCGGCGTCGGAGAAAAGACAGCAGCGAAACTAGTCAACGAATATAAAACTATCGACCAAATCTTTCTCGCAGCGAAAAAACAAACCCCAAAGCTTAGGGCAAATTTAGAAGAAAATGAAATGCAAGCTCGCCTCAATGCAGAAGTTATGGCTCTTGTTCGCGACGTTCCTACTAAAGTAAACGTTTCAGACTTTAAACCTAAGAGTCCTGCCTTGGACGAAATTAAAACGTTGTTTGAAAGCTTAGAACTTCGAACTCTATATCAACGTTTAGGGGAGGTTATCGATGGTGAATTCGACTCCGACTCCGCTGAGAAGCAAAGTTTCGAAACAAAGTGTGTGACCCTTGATAAACCAGAAGACTTGATAAATTATCTCCAAGACCTTGAAAAGAAAAAAAGCCCAATTGCGATAGCTGGAAGTTGGGATACTGGCGAATCTCTATCCGGTATAGCAATTGGAATTGACCCGAACAGGGGTTTAGCAGTTTGGTTTCCAGTTCATTATTTACAAAATGAAGATGTCAATAAACTTTTTTCAACTTTTCTGCAACGTGAACCGGGGATTGCTGGCCATGGGCTTAAAAGCCTTATAAGAAGTTTGCTTTGGAAAGGTTACGAACCCCCAAGAATTTACATAGATACAAAAATTTCTGTTTACCTTCTGAATCCAGCTGAAGCTTCGTATCCACTGACAAGTCTGGCGTTGCAATACGCTGGGAAAAATTTTTCGCTGAATGAGGGTTCTGAAGAAGGCCAATTAAATCTTGATGGGGGAGCCCAAGCAGCTGAGATGGAAGCAGCTCAAGAGGTCCTGTGTGTAAGTATATTGATCGACCCTTTAGAAAAGGAAATCACTACTCAAGGTTTGGAAAAGTTAACCAACGAAATTGAAATTCCGCTAATCACGGTATTAGCGGAAATGGAATTTCTCGGGATCCAAGTTGACCTTAAAAGACTGACAGAACTCCGCGATCAACTTAATGATGAAGTCGGAAATATAAGAACGTTAATTCATGAACTAGCCGGCGAAGAATTCAATGTAAACTCCCCCAAACAATTGCAGGTTATCCTGTTTGAAAATCTCGGTTTGACACCAGGCAAAAAAACGAAAACGGGATATAGCACCAACGCACAAACATTAGAAAAAATGAAAGGCGATCATCCAGTAATTGAACACTTATTACGCTACCGAGAAGTTGAGAAACTTAGATCTACATATGGTGAAGGTTTATTAGGGGAAGTAGGAGAAGGCGAAAGAATTAGAGCTACATTTCGACAAACTGTTACAAGAACCGGAAGGCTAAGTTCCGATGCGCCAAATTTACACAATATTCCTGTTCGATCCGAAAGAGGAAAAGTGTTTAGGGAGGCATTCATAGCAAAAGCAGATTGGAAGCTACTAGTAGCGGACTATAACCAGATTGAACTTCGTTGTATAGCTCACCTCTCGGAGGATAAAGGACTTATTAAAGCCTTTAAAGCAGGTGAAGATATCCATACCTCAACAGCAGCACAGGTTTTTGGAATAAATTCTGAAGACGTATCCAAAGCTCAAAGAGAGCGGGCAAAAATGGTAAGTTACGGACTTGTCTATGGGATGGAAGCTTACGGACTTGCTCAACGGCTAGGAATCTCTAATAAAGAAGCTGCTGGTATTCTCAAGTCGTATTTCAGCGCATTTCCAGCCATAAAGGAATATATGGATTCCGCTATTGAATTAGCAAAAGAACGTGGTTATACAGAAACACTGTTAGGGCGTCGCCGACGGATACCTGAACTGCTCTCTCCGAATGCAATGACGCGTTCTTTAGGCGAAAGGCAGGCAATGAACGCTGGTGTCCAGGGTTTAGCTGCAGACATATTCAAAATAGCGCTGGTGAACCTAAGTCAAGAACTTAAAGAGAGAGAGATGAGCAGTCGTATCGTCCTTCAAGTCCATGATGAAGTAATTCTTGAATGCCCAGAACACGAACTGTCTATAGCGAAAGATTTAACAATAAATGTTATGAGCACTGCATTTCATATGGAAGTTCCCTTGGCAGTTAATATCAGCTCTGGCTCTACTTGGTCAGAAGCTAAATAGTGGGAGACCATTGGTTTCAAAAAGCAGCAAGTCATATGGGCGAAGCGTATCTTCGTTATTCATTCACTAAAGGAACCGAACAGGAAGTCCAGTTTCTTATAAAGCAATTAGACCTGGTGCCAGGAATGCGGTTACTAGACGTGGGGTGTGGGCCGGGTCGGCATGCGCATCTGTTTGCCAAAGCGGGAATAGAAGTTGTAGGAATTGATATCAGTAAAGAATTCATAGATATCGCGTCATCAAAAGAAATTAACGGAACAAAGTTCTTGAACCTAGACGCAAGAAGCATGACTTTTGACAAAGAATTTGATGCGGTCGTATCTCTGTGTCAAGGCGCATTCGGATTAGCGGGTAAGCCAACCGGTCCCGTGGCAATCAATGATCCAGATGGTGCAATTCTTGAACGTATGAGTAAAAGCCTTTCACCCGGAGGGAAAATAGCACTAACAGCGTTCTCAGCTTATTTTCAAGTTCGCTACTTAGAAGAACAAGATACTTTCCACGCAGATCATGGAGTTAACCATGAAGTTACATCTATCAAAAACTCTGTAGGTAAGGAATTAATTCAAGACTTATGGACTAGTTGTTTCACTCCTAGAGAGTTAAGGCTGCTAGCAACAAAATATGGACTAACTGTTGAATCGATCTGGTCGGTAAGCCCAGGTCGCTACGGAGAATTTCTCCCAACCCATACAAAGCCCGAATTCATGTTGATTGCAAGAAGATAAAAAATACAATATATGTCGCAACAAGTTGGCACTTTCTTCGTGACTGATACCCTAAATAGTCGTTGCCTTTCTTCAACTTGAAAGCTAACTTGTCATATTGTCTACTAGAAAAAAAGTTATGTCCACTACCGAAACTGAAACAAACCAAAGCTATACACCAAGAGAAATTGCAGTAAATGACCTAGGGGAAAAAACGCTTGATGATGCGTTCGCAGAATCAATGGTTCAAGTGGAAGATGGCCAATTAGTAGCCGGAACAGTTGTCAAAGTCGATAGAGAAGAAGCGCTTCTTGATATTGGCTTTAAGTCTGAAGGAGTTATACCTCGGCGCGAACTCTCAATACGAAACGATGTTTCAGTTGATGAGTTAGTAAGTGTCGGTGATCAAATAGAAGCATTAGTGATTCAGAAAGAAGACAAAGAAGGACGGTTAATTCTTTCTAAGAAACGAGCTCAATATGAGAAAGCCTGGGGAGACGTTCAAGAAGTTAAAGACAAAGACGGAATGGTCAAAGGCCTAGTGATTGAAGTAGTAAAGGGTGGGCTAATCGTAGATATCGGACTTAGAGGATTCCTTCCCGCGTCGCTGGTCGAATTGAGGCGTGTAAGGGACTTAGATCCCTACATGGGAATGGAAATCGAAGCAAAGATTATAGAACTTGACAAAAATAGAAATAATGTAGTTCTTTCTAGAAGGTCATGGTTAGAAGAAACTCAAAAAGAGCAAAGAGAAGAATTCCTAGACCTATTAAAACCTGGTGAACGCCGAAAGGGTGTTATATCCTCAGTTGTTAATTTCGGTGCTTTTGTTGACTTAGGTGGCATGGATGGCCTTATCCATGTCTCAGAGCTTTCTTGGAAACATGTTAGTCATCCTTCTGATGTTGTTACTATTGGCGACGAAGTTGATATTGAAGTCCTCGAAGTTGATCTGGATCGAGAAAGAATAAGTCTTTCATTAAAAGCAACACAAGCGGATCCATGGCAAGAATTTGCTGATTCTCATCGAGTGGGAGAACTTGTATATGGTCGGGTAACAAAATTGGTACCCTTTGGAAGTTTTGTTCAAGTAGGTGACAACATAGAAGGTCTCGTGCACATATCGGAAATGTCTGAACACCATGTTGAACTGCCAGAACAAGTGGTTACTCCAGGGGAAGAACTGTGGGTTAAAATCATTGAAGTTGACCTAGAGAAGCGCCGCATAAGCCTTTCAGTGAAACAAGCAGCTGAAGGTGGAGTTGTCGCTGAGGAATATCAAGAACACTTTGGTGAGCAGAATTATGACACAGAAGGCAACTACATAGGGCCAGCTGTAGAGCTAGACCCAGAAGCTGCAGCAGAACTAGAAGAAGCATGGTCTGCGTATGAAATAAGCGAACAAGAAAGATTAGCTGCGGAAGTAGAAGGTCAAGTCGATTCCGAATAACGTTATAGCCGATGACTGAATTTGCTATCACTGGTGGAATAGGGTCCGGAAAGACAACGGTTGCAAAACTACTTGTGCTTAAAGGAGCAACGCTTATCGACGCTGATCAGATCGTTCGCGATTTACAGAAGCCCGGCCAAAGTGTTTATAAATCAATTGTTGAACGGTTCGGTTCAGATGTCGTAACAGACAACCAAGAATTGGACCGGCAAAAAATCGCAGACATTGTTTTTAGCAATCCCGAGCAACTCGAAGCTCTAAATGCAATTGTACACCCAGCAGTTGGTGAGGAAATGGGCGCTCTTCGCAGAAAGTTTGCCGCAACTAACGCAATTGTTTTAATTGATATTCCCTTGCTAGTGACTCCTGAAGGAGAGCTCGCTAGGAAGGAATATAAAGCACTTCAAGGCAAAATTGTTGTTGATTGCGAAATAGAAACAGCCATCTCAAGACTTGTTGCATTCAGAGGATTTAACGAGCAAGATGCAACTGCTCGGATATCTAAACAATCTACTCGAAAGCAAAGACTAGAGTTCGCTGATTACGTTATTGACAACAATGGTGAAGAAGAAAACCTCATAGATCAAATAGATGCGTGTTGGGTTTGGATGCAATCATTGGCTAAGGAGATTCCTAGTCACTAGAATTTCTAAATGGTGAAACGTTCAGACGCTATCCCATTTGAAGTGGTATCGGATTTCAAACCGGCAGGCGACCAGCCTGAAGCGATAAAAAAACTAACGAATGGAATACAAAGCGGAGCAGATTTTCAGACTCTTCTTGGGGTAACTGGATCAGGTAAAAGCGCTACCATCGCTTGGACGATAGAACAGGTTCAACGGCCGACACTAGTCATGGCTCCAAATAAATCACTTGCAGCCCAACTCGCCAACGAACTAAGAGAATTTTTCCCTAAAAATAGGGTTGAGTATTTTGTCAGTTATTACGACTACTACCAACCAGAAGCATATATTCCATCAAGTGATACGTATATAGAGAAAGATTCATCTGTCAATGATGAAATTGATAGGTTGCGCCATGCATCAACCTCTGCTTTGCTTACTCGGCGCGACACAATAATTGTGGCTTCAGTTTCTTGCATATACGGCCTTGGGTCTCCGGAAGAGTACCTAACCCAACTTCTAGTTTTGAGAACGGGGGAAGAATATGATCAGAGAGAAGTGTTGCGAACACTTGTCAGCATGCAATACGACAGAAACGACCTAAATTTAATTCGCGGTAACTTTCGGGTTCGAGGCGGAAGCTTAGAAATACACCCTGCTTACGAAGAAAATGTGTTTCGTATTGATTTTTTTGGTGATGAGATCGAAAAGATAACTGCTGTGGACCCAATTACAGGTGAAGTCATTCAAGACTTTTCAGAAATCGTTATTTTCCCCGCTACACACTACGCAGCAAGTGACGAACGTTTACATAAGGCCATGGACGGTATCCAAAAAGAATTACAAATTCAGTTAAAGAATTTCGAGAAAAATAATAAGCTTCTTGAAGCTCAACGAATTCGTATGAGGACTGAGCACGATTTGGAAATGATGGAAGAGGTAGGTTTCTGTACTGGAATTGAAAATTACTCTATGCACATAGATGGCCGCAACTATGGTGACCCACCCTTCACTTTGCTTGATTACTTTCCCGATGACTTCCTATGTGTGATAGATGAATCGCATGTTGCTGTTCCTCAACTTCACGGGCAATATGCTGGTGATAGGAGTAGGAAAGAAACCTTAATTGAACACGGTTTTCGTCTTCCCTCAGCTGCTGATAATCGCCCTTTAAGGTTTGAAGAGATCATGAAAAGGCTGAATCAAGTCGTCTTTCTATCTGCAACACCGGGGCAACACGAGCTGGAGACCTCGGATCACATAGTTGAACAAATTATTCGGCCGACAGGATTGGTCGATCCAGAAGTAATTGTTAAACCTACGACTGGGCAAATTGATGATTTGATTGAGCTTATAAAAACCAGAACTGACGCCGAAGAACGCGTGCTAGTAACTACTTTAACTAAAAAAATGTCTGAAGATCTGAGTGACTACTTGCTTGAATTAGGAATTAGGGTCCGTTATCTACACAGTGACATCGATACTATCGAACGCATAGAGATTCTTCGAGATCTACGGTTAGGCGAATTTGATGTTCTTATTGGGATCAATCTCCTTCGAGAAGGTCTTGACCTTCCTGAAGTTTCACTTGTTGCCATTTTAGATGCAGACAAAGAAGGTTTTCTCCGCAGCGAAACATCTCTGATCCAGACCATAGGACGAGCAGCTCGTAATGTGGGAGGACAAGTAATAATGTACGCAGATCAGATTACTGGGTCTATGCAAAGAGCGATATCTGAAACCAATAGAAGAAGGCAAATACAAGTTCAATACAACAAAGAAAATGGGATAGATCCCCAAACTATTCGAAAAGCAGTTACTGATATTCTCTCTATGATCCGACCAACGCAAACTACTGTTCCAGAACCTAAAAAGGGAAAAGGAAGAAAGACTCAGCGAAGCCTTCCAGATGATTTAAACGAACTACCAGAAGGTCAATTGGCGAGGCTTGTGCAGACATTGGAAGAAGAAATGAATATCGCAGCAGGAGATTTGAGATTTGAATATGCAGCCCGGTTACGTGATGAAATTCGAGAACTGAAACGGGATCTAAAAGATATGAAATGAAATTAGTTACGCTTACGCTTTGCGCTTTTCAGTAACGTAAACTTATAAGCGGCGTACTGAGGAGGGTTCTTGGGAGTTAAAGAACGGGTAACAGCGCGAGTGGTTAATTTGTTCTCACATGGCGATAAACCGCTTGAAAATACAGATAAATATCAGGGTGACTACGGACTTTTTGGGCCAGGCTCAATAAGTTGGGAAATCCTAGGTGACGTATCTAGTTTCGTAGGAGGTATAAGAGCCCTGCTGATTCAAGCTGCTCACCCTGAAGTAGCCGCAGGAGTCGCCGATCATTCTCGATATCGGGAAGATCCTCTCGGTCGGCTAAATAGAACAGCATATTACGTGACTACGATGACTTACGGGGCGAATCCGGAGATCGAATACGCAATTCAGATGGTTAGAAGCGCACATGTAGGTGTTTCTGGAACCTCAGAACGCAAGCTTTCCTATAGCGCTTCGAATGCGGCCCATAGTGCTTGGGTTCATAACACATTAACAGATTCTTTCCTTGAGGCTTTCAAAATATTTCGACGGCCACTTTCAGGCGAAGAGGCGGATAGGTTCGTGCGCGAGCAATCATTGATTGGTGAGCGGATGGGGGCAAATCCACTCCCTAAAGATGCGAAAGCTCTTCGAGCATGGATTGTAGATCACCCAAACACCGGGCCATCTGAAGCGATGAGAGAAGCAATAGTGTTTCTTAAGAAGCCCCCTCTCTCACCAGTTGAGCGCATCGGATACAGGGTTTTGCAACAGGCAGCATCGTCAACAATAGATGCCAAGATGCGCGAGACCCTCGGATTAAGGCCTCATGCCTTGTCTCTCTCATCCGGGAAAGTCCTGATCAATAGTTTACGTTGGGCCCTTAAAGCGAGTCCTTCTTGGAAAGCCGCGTTGATTCGTTCCGGAGCAGATTTTGATGAGACCCTTTTTAGAAGCGACGTGTGATTTTTAGCAACTATTTTTAGCTGATTCGAACAAAAGCGAACATAAAATATCTGGATTACTGAAGAAAGGGGAGTGGCCGCAATCCCATTCAAGTATTGAATCGGCCAATTCCGCCATCTCTCTTTGTCTTTCAGGATCGATCGCTGAGTCTTTTTCGCAAACGACGTATGTTGTTTCTATCTCTTTCCAAGCTTCGCCTCTTCCAGTAGAAATAGAATTGATTGGAAAGTTTCGTAATTTACCTAAATATTTTTCAGCTATATCTACTGCGACATCCTCATAAAAGGCAGGGATAATGGCATCTTTTTTTACAATAGAGTTCAAATCCTCATCTACTTCAATTCTAATTTTCGAAGGGCGTGACTTCTCCTCGTCACCGTTCACATTCTCACCTTCTTTTAAGAGAATAGCGCAAAGGTAAATTAGCTGTTTCACGTTGGGTTTAGCTTGGGTTGCTTCGGATATTACCATTCCTCCATAGCTATGCCCAAGAACAATTAGGTCATCTTCTATTGAATCAATTAGTTCAGACACTGCTAGGACATCGTTATCAAACCCATTAAACGGTAAGTCAATCGTAACTACATTAATCCCGAGGACTTCTAACCTTGGAACTATAAGATCCCAACACCAGGAGCCATGCCATGCTCCATGGACTAGTAAGACTGATTTCATGAAAAAACGATACTTCAGAAACAATGTTGAGTAAATCCACCAGAATAATGACCTTTCACTCGTAATTGATTAGATTGGCAGTGTGTCTGGAAAATTAACTATTAGAGGTGCTCGCGAGCATAACCTTCAGGGAATTGACATTGATGTTCCCAGAGACAAGCTTGTCGTCTTCACAGGAATATCAGGATCGGGTAAGTCATCCTTAGCTTTTGACACAATCTATGCTGAGGGGCAAAGACGATATGTCGAGTCGCTTTCTGCATATGCACGCCAGTTTCTTGGCCAAATGGATAAGCCAGATGTTGATTTCATAGAGGGTTTATCGCCTGCTATTTCGATTGACCAAAAAAGCGCTAGTAGAAACCCTCGTTCTACAGTCGGTACTATCACCGAAGTGTACGACTACCTGCGGCTTCTCTTTGCGAGGATAGGTGTTCCTCATGATCCTGAAACTGGAGAACGTTTAGTGCGGCAAACCCCACAGCAAATCGTAGACCGAGTTCTGAGCATGAACGAAGGAACACGGTTTCAGGTTCTAGCACCCGTAGTGAGGGGACGGAAAGGAACTTACGATACCTTAGTTACAGATCTCGCTTCACAAGGGTTTGTAAGGGCATTAATTGACGGGGAAGTTGTTGAGCTGAATGATGTCGCTGGCGATAATGAAGATGGCACGCCAAAACTTCAACTTGAACGATATGAAATGCATGATATCTCAGTGATTGTGGACCGTTTAATTATGCGTGATGGCATCGAACGTCGGTTAACTGATTCGATCGAGACGGCTTTGCAGCTTGCCGAAGGGGTAGTTCTAATAGAAATTCAAGATAGTGAAAACAGTAAAGAAAAGGAAATACTGCCATTCTCTATACATTTCAGTCGCCCGAGTGACGGAAAATCATTCGAAGAACTTGAACCAAGAAACTTTTCCTTTAATTCCCCATATGGGGCGTGCGTTTCTTGCGACGGGTTAGGGACCCGTTTCGAAGTAGACCCAGAACTGGTAATTCCAAATCCAAAATTATCCCTTCAGGAAGGAGTTATTGCTCCATGGTCCAGCGGGAGAAGTAAGTACTTTCAACTTCTCATTAGAGCTGTTGCAGAGGAAAACAACATTCCTATGGGAACTTCTTGGAATAAATTACCAACAAAGTCAAAAAAATTGCTTCTTGATGGAATAGGAAAGAAAAAAATCACTGTTAACTATACAAATCGGTATGGGAGATCTAGGAACTTTCGAGCAACTTTTGAAGGCGTTGTGCCAAACCTACGTCGACGCCATCGCGAAGCAGATACAGATAAGCAAAGAGAGCAAATTGAAGGGTATATGCGTGAGATAAATTGCCCTGATTGCGATGGCGCTCGACTTCGCCCGATGTCCCTAGCAGTTACAATTAAGGATTTTGATATTGCAACAATTTGCAATATGAGCATAAAAAATGCTGCCACGGTTTTGAAGGATATTGAATTAGACGATCGCGAAAAAATCATTGCAGACCCGATACTTAAAGAAATCAATTCAAGAATGGGTTTTCTGCTTGATGTGGGGTTGGAATATCTCTCTTTGCATAGATCAGCAAGCACACTATCAGGTGGAGAAGCCCAAAGAATTCGTTTAGCCTCACAAATAGGTTCAGGCCTTGTAGGAGTTCTGTATGTTCTGGATGAACCATCAATCGGTTTGCATCAACGAGACAACAAGCGCTTAATCGAAACTTTGGAAAGATTACGTGATCTTGGCAATAGCGTTCTTGTCGTAGAACATGATGAGGAAACTATTTGTGTTGCTGATCACATCGTTGACATAGGGCCTGGCGCAGGAGAACATGGAGGCCATATAGTACATTCTGGGACGCTAGCGCAGTTGAAAAAAAATAAGAACTCGCTGACGGGACAGTATATTTCTGGGAAAAAATCAATTCCTGTTCCGACGTTACGAAGACAAACTAGTGACCACTGGATAACTATCCGAGAAGCCCGCGAACACAATTTGAGAAATATAGATGTAGAAATACCAATAGGTTGCTTTGTGACAGTAACAGGGGTTTCTGGTTCCGGGAAGTCAACGTTGGTCAACGATATTCTTTACAGAACGTTGATGCAACAAATATACAAATCAAAGGTCGCACCAGGCTTACATACGTCAATAGAAGGGTTACAGGCACTTGACAAGGTGATTAATATTGATCAACAACCAATAGGAAGAACCCCTCGGTCAAATCCTGCCACGTATACAGGTGTATTTGATCATGTCCGGAAACTATTTGCACAAACACCAGAATCAAAAATTCGCGGTTATCTACCCGGCAGGTTTTCATTCAATGTAAAAGGAGGAAGGTGCGAAGCTTGTTCAGGTGATGGAACTATCAAAATAGAAATGCACTTTCTTCCTGACGTGTATGTGCCGTGTGAAATTTGCCATGGAAGCCGATACAACCGCGATACTTTAGAAATAAACTTCAAAGGAAAAAATATCGCAGAAATCTTAAATCTTTCTTGCGAACAAGCACTTGAGTTTTTCGAAAACCAACCCCCTATAGCGCGTCACATGCAAACGCTAGTTGACGTAGGGCTTGGATACGTTCGTCTCGGACAGCCTGCGCCCACATTATCAGGTGGCGAAGCTCAGCGAGTTAAACTAGCGAGTGAACTCGCTAAGAGATCAACTGGTCACACGATGTATATTCTTGACGAACCCACAACAGGGTTACACTTTGAAGATGTTAATAAGCTATTGACAGTGCTAAGCCGGTTAGTCGACCAAGGAAACACTGTTGTCATTATCGAACACAATTTAGACGTAATTAAATGTTCTGATTGGATTATTGACCTTGGACCAGATGGAGGTGATGGCGGCGGCTCTATAGTCGTCGAAGGGACCCCAGAATATGTTGCAAAGACAGATGAAAGTTACACAGGGCAATTTCTTAAACCTATCTTAGAAGAGGCGGGTACTCTTTAGAAGGGGATCTTAGGTTGAATTATGCAAAGGGAAAACAAAAGTGATTAATCGGCCTTCGCCAAGTTCTATCCCTAAGACACCTGGCTCATACCAATTCAAAGATCTCGATGGTCGTATTATTTATGTTGGGAAGGCGAAGTCGCTACGTTCGCGTATAAGTTCATATTTCCAATTGAAAGAAAATCTCCCTGTTAGAACTCAGCAAATGATTTCTGAAGCAACAACAGTTGAATGGATGCAGGTTCAAAACGAAGTTGAAGCTCTCATTCTTGAACACAGTCTGATACAAGAACATCAACCGCGTTTCAATGTTCGGCTTAGAGATGATAAAAGTTACCCATTTCTTATGGTTACTCTTGCTGACCAATGGCCACGTGCGATGTTGACAAGAGGAAAAATAAAAAAGGAAAATAAATACTTCGGTCCATATGTTGATGTTGGGGCAATACGAGAAACAATGGATCTTCTGCAAAGGACTTTTCCACTTCGTACATGCACAATGAATAAATTTCGAAGGCATGAGAAGCTTGGAAAACCTTGTCTTGAATTCCATATAAAAAAGTGCTGTGGTCCTTGTGTAGATAAG
>CEOF01033185.1_pt1 | contig 17645 bp, 8 predicted proteins | sample 361311 | NCBI WGS metagenome assembly CEOF01 (sample SAMEA2619667, study PRJEB7988) | marine metagenome | biome: marine biome (ENVO:00000447); feature: surface water layer (ENVO:00002042); material: "saline water (ENVO:00002010), including plankton (ENVO:xxxxxxxx)" | depth 5 m
CCATTTGCTAAGGTAGAGGTGAATAAGAAAAAACAACATTACTACAATCTTAAAAGCCTAGTTGGTTTTGTGAGGCATATTGTATCGAGATAATATAAAAATTAGTTGCCCCGAAAGGCATTGCCTACTTGTCTAAACGATGTAATAAAATAATTATAGATTTCAAGTTATAAACGAAAATTAATTATGCCTTTTTACTAATAGGAGCTGCTAAAAAAACCTGATTAAAACCCTGTTCAGTGAAGTTTTGTATCTTTTGCAACTAAACAATCAAAATTGAACAATAGCGTATGGCATTAGGGACTATTTGTTTAGGGATTTTATCTTTATTTATTCTAGTTATTGTTTTTCGATTACACGCTTTTCTATCCTTTATTATTGTTTCAATTGGCGTGGGCCTGGCCCAGGGAATGCAATTTACTGCAGTCATTGGATCTCTTCAAGACGGGATAGGAAACACCCTTGGGTTTTTGGTTTTGATTTTAGCTCTTGGTGCCATGTTGGGAAAGCAAGTAGCCAACAGCGGTGCTGCACAACAAATTTCAGACTCTCTGTTTTCCTTATTTGGCATTAAAAATATCCAATGGGCAGTTATGCTCACTGGTTTCATTGTAGGAATTACTCTTTTCTATTCAGTAGGATTTGTCATTCTGGTACCTTTAATATTTACTATAGCTAGAAGCAAAGGCCTTTCTCTTATGTCAATTGGCCTTCCCATGTTAGCTGCCTTATCGGTCACTCACGGGTTTCTTCCCCCACACCCAGCACCCTCAGCTATTGCCGTTTTATTTGGAGCGGACATTGGTCTCACCTTATTGTATGGGTTTGTGATTGCTATACCGGCAATATTAATTTCGGGGCCCTTGTTGGGGCGACTTCTCAAAAAAGTTGAAGCGAAACCCCTAAAAGAGTTTTTATCGACAACCCATTTTCAAAAGGGCGAACTTCCTAGTTTGTGGAATAGCATTTTAACCGCCTTGCTGCCTGTTGTATTAATTGGTGGCGCTACCCTATGTAAAGAAATCATAGCGGAAAAACAGCCACTTTATGGCCCCATTACTTTTTTAGGTAATCCTATCATTGCCCTTTTAATTGCTGTTTTGGTGAGTATTTTTAGCCTAGGTCTTTTGCGTGGTCAAACAATGAAAGTTACCATGCAATCCTTTAATGAATCGCTCACTGGAATTACCTCCGTACTTTTAATTATTGCTGGTGCTGGGGGTCTCAAACAAATTTTAATTGATAGCGGCGTGAGTGAATCTCTAGGCACCCTTCTCAAATTAAGTGACCTTTCTCCACTTTTAATTGGTTGGCTCACAGCGGGCCTCATTCGTGTGGCTGTTGGTTCAGCAACCGTGGCCGGTCTCACCGCTGCTAGCATCGTATTGCCTTTGGTAGAAAACGGACTAGCTAATCCTCAACTGATGGTATTAGCCATTGGATCAGGCAGTCTGATGCTTTCTCATGTAAATGATGCTGGGTTTTGGTTGTTTAAAGAATATTTCAACCTTTCGATTAAAGATACCCTCTCTACTTGGACTGTGATGGAAACATCCATAGGAGTGAGTGGTATTTTGACTATACTTTTTTTAAATCAGTTTATTTAAAAATTAAATATCTGAACCACTATTAACTTTATTTAAGGGTGTCAATTACTTTAGCGGGTCATAAGAAGATTTATGAGATCTTTATGAATATTAAAAAAAAACTTTAAACCGGACATATAGAGCTTTCATTTATGGCATTTATTTTTTGTCAGGCAGTGAGGAAGTAAAAATAATTTCACCGTTTTGATAAATTTTTAGTGGAACCGTCTGAACAATTTTATCTTCTAAATAGGGGGCATTTTGAGGTGGTCAAACGAATCTAATCACTACTACAATCGACGGCATTAAACATCGTATTGAGCCCTACTTTTGAGGTTCTTTAGGTGATAATATATTACTCATAAAAATTAAACCTGCAGGTAATTAAAATTTTTTATCACTGTCTTCATAGAGAAGAACTGCGAGGTATTCATTGTCCCAAAATCCATTTGTGTCTTTTTTTGGATCATAGGAAGGAATGGCTTGTATTATTTCAAAGTCAATATCTCACCTTTTTCACAGGAAAGTAAAGTGCTTTGCATAGGCAATGACACACCAAAAAGGGTACATAATTTTGCAAATTCATCTCGAGTCATCTGGCGAATGGTTTTTTTAAAACTAGTAAAAAATATAAATCTAAACTATTACAATGCTATTGTATTCCAAGGAAGACATAAATAAGGATGGTGATTAAGCAAAGTGAAGCAGAGAGTAATTTGGTGTATTTCCATGGGGTCAGGTCGAGTGAAGAAGTGAGTGTTCCTATGGCATTTGTTTTAGCAGGGAAAAAATGAGAAACACTAAACATGATCAACATGTTCAATACAAATTCTATTCCCCAAAGATGAACAAAATGGAGTTTGGTATCAAAAACAAAAGTTGTGAGCAAATAAAAAATTAGACCTACAAAAAGGGCTGCTTTCGCCCCTAGTGCAGAAATGCGCGGCAAGAAAAAACCAGCAATCAGTATTGAGGCTATAGGAATAAAAAAGATACCATTCAATTGTTGTAATAGTTGATAGAGACCTTCAGGGGCTTGTGCAACAAGGGGTGCCATTGAAATAGAAAAAACCGCTAGGACAGCCGCAGAAATGCGTCCTATTTTCACTAGTTTTTGATCGCTTGAATGAGGAGCTATATGTTGTTTGTAAAGATCTAAACTAAATATAGTGGAGGCACTGTTTAAGACACTATTAAATGTGCTCAAAATGGCACCCATCACTATGGCTGCAAAAATACCTAAAAGGCCTACTGGGAACACTTTTTTAAGGAGTTCTGGATAAATCAAATCTTGATTTCCATAGAGGCTATCGCCAAAATAATAATAACCAATGACGCCCGGTAGAATGATTACTAAAGGAATTAGAATCTTTAAGACACCTGTAAAAAGTAAGCCTTTCTGTGCTTCAACCAAGTTTTTAGCTCCCAATGCCCGTTGAATAATTGTTTGATTCATGCTCCAAAAATAAAGTTGATTAATAATCATTCCTGTGAACAACACTTCAAAGGGGAGAACAGAATTTTTGGCTCCAATAACATTAAATTTTTCTGGAGCGTGATGATATACCTTTGAAAGTCCGTTTAGAGGGTTTCCATGCCCTATAGCAATTAGCGCTATAATAGGAACAGTAAGCCCCCCTAATAGTAATCCATATCCATTTATGGTGTCTGAAACCGCAACAGCCTTTAGCCCACCAAAAATAGCATAAATAGACCCAAGGCAGCCAATGAAAATGATGGTAAGTAACATCCCAGTTTCTTTGGCTACATTTAGCACTTCTGAAATATTAAAAATACTTTCTAAATTAATGGCACCGGTATAAAGCACTATTGGAAGGAGAGTTATCACAAAAGAAATCATTAAAAAAACAGCGACAAGGGTGCGAGTCGTTTTATCAAAACGACTTTCTAAATATTGAGGAATTGTTGTGAGCCCCATTTTTAAATATTTTGGAATAAAATAAATGGCTGCAGCAACCAGTGCAAGAGCAGAAGTGACTTCCCATGCAATGATGATGAAGCCATTTTTATAGGATGAACCGTTCAACCCAATGAGGTGTTCTGTTGAAATATTGGTGAGCAACATAGAGCCTGCAATGACAACACCAGTGAGACTCCTGCCTCCTAAAAAATAGCCGTCTTGTGAATTGAGATTGTGTTTTCGAAGCTTAAACCAAGAATAAAATGCAACAAAAGCAGTATATGTAATAAAAGAAAGAGCTGTAAACATGTGTTAAAAATATAAAACTTGAATTAAAGTGAAACAACTCTATTTTCCTTCACCGATTTCTGGGCTGCCAAGGCAATATTTAGTGCCCTAAGCCCATCAACGGCTCCCACAGATTGCGGTTTATTTTGTAATAAACAGTCTAAGAAAAGGTCCATTTCTTTTTGGTAGGAGGCTTCATACCGTTCAATAAAAAAGTATGAAGGAATTGCCATGTGTTTTCCTTTAGAATCAGCAGTATAGGATTGATTGATACGCTGATTATCCATGCCACATAAGCCTTTGCTACAAAAAACCTCTATGCGTTGGTCATAACCGTATGCAGCGTGCCTACTATTATCAATAACAGCAATAGCACCATTAGCAAAGGTTAGGGTGGTCATAGCCGTATCAATATCATCCAGTTTCTTTATTTCAGAATCACCAAAAACGGTACCAGTGCTATACACCTGAACCACTTCTTGATTCATTAGATGAAAGGCCATATCAAAATCATGAATTGCCATATCCAAAAACAACCCCCCTGAGGAGGGGATATATGATATCGGTGGAGGAGCAGGGTCTCTACTAATTACTTTTATGATTTCTGGTGTACCAATCTTACCTTCCACGATAGTCTTTTTTATATCTTCAACACTTGGGTCAAAACGGCGGTTGAAGGCAAGGAAAAATGGAACTTTTGTTTCTTCTAGGACGCGCACAACTTCATTCACTTTTTCACGATTTAAGTCAATTGGTTTTTCAGCAAAAATTGCTTTTCCAGCTTTTGCAGCAAGAATAATCTGTTCTGCATGAACAGAAGTTGGAGAGGCAATGATTATGGCATCAATAGCTGGATCTTCAATGAGTTCTTTATAATCGTCATAAAAATGAGTAACACCCTGTAATTGAGCCCAGTTTTTCGAGTTAGGATTGGTGTGATAGGCAGCCTTAATACCAACAGAGGTACTATTTCTTTGAATATTTTGGACATGAATTTTACCTATGCGACCCAACCCTGAAATTCCTAATTGTATTTTTTTCATCTTTATGGTTTTACACCTAATGTAATCATTTTTAGAGGAAGATTTTCAACCTATTCTAAGCGATCAACATAAAGAAATTTATCTTAATACCCTATATTTTTTAGTTTTTTTGTGTGATTAGAAAGTATTTTTTTGTGATACTATTATTTAGTTTTTTATCTCATTCACAACGAAAGCAACTGCATTTTGATTTACCATAAACTGTTGACTTTGAACTTAACTTCAGTGGGGGATTAAATAAAGGAAATATTTATTTAGTAATAGTTGAATGAGAATTTGAATTACGTTCTGAAGCAGTATCATTGTGGAAGAGAGGTGCCTTTTTTTAAATGCTCTTCATACTTACGGTGAATCTGTTTCAGAATTGATTGGAGATTTACAATGAGTCAATAACATACAAGTATTTTCCACCTTTTGCATCTACCATAATGGCTATCGACATCAATTCAAAAAAGGATCTATCTCTTTGGGATAAATGATTTAATTGCAGACTAGACCATTTAATTTTAGTAAGAAACCCTGCCCAATGCGCTGCTTTCCTTCAACTAGGAGCAGCACAAAAGTAGCTCAGACACTAACTTCATATTGGAGTGTAGGTTTGATTTGCGAGGGGACTTTGGGCACCAGAGAAACAAGAGCAGTTTGGCGTTGCTAATGCTTCTAAATGTTTGACTGATGCTTTTCAATTAAAGTGAGGACCCAATGCTCGTTCTAACGAAGATATTATAGAATTAACTTATAGCCGTTCAATAGGTAATTTTTTCAATGCAGCCCATTTCACAATTCATTCTCAACCCCAGCGGAGCGCCCAATACTAAGAGTGCTTGGGTAAGCACACTTAGATTTGTTTTTGAACTATAATTAGGCCATTTTGATCTACTCACTATTGTGTGATAAAAATCTATTTAAACGTGTTCTTTTAGTGCATTAAATTCAAGCGCAACGTCAATAAGCGCTAAATGTGAATAAGCTTGTGGAAAATTTCCCAGCATCCTCTTGGATTTAAAATCTAAATCTTCACTAAATAATCCTAGATGATTACTACAACTTAACAGTTGATCAAAGTAATTTTTAGCTTTTTTATACTTTCCAATTTTAATCAAACATCGAATAAACCAAAAGGTACAAACAGTAAATGAAGAAGAGGGCAAACCGAAGTCATCTTCATTTTTATAGCGATAGAGTAGTCCTTCAAAAGACAATTCTTTTTCAATCGCTCGGACTGTTTTAATAAAACGGTCATCGTTAGGCGATACGAATCCATATTGTTCCATCAACAAAACAGAAGCATCAAGATTTTTAGTTCCATAGGCTTGTGTATAGGATTGTACCTCTTCATTCCATGCGTGTGTGTGAATGTCATTACGAATTTGTTCTGATAGGGTTAGCCATTTTTGAGCAACTTCATTTTTAGCTAAAAGTTTCGCAATTTTTATGGCTCGATCTACAGCAACCCAGCACAACAGTTTAGAAAAGGTAAAATGACGGTCTTCTGATCGGAATTCCCATATGCCTTTGTCAGGCTCTTGCCAATGTGTTCTTACTACCCACACAATACTTTTCACTAAAGACCAAATTTCTTCTAAACGATCAAAATCTGACGGAAATTGCTCCATCTCAGCATGTATAGCATCCATAAGAATACCGTAAATGTCATTTTGTTTTTGAGAGTAAGCAGCATTACCGATACGCACTGGTTTTGAATTTTCGTATCCCGCAAGATGATCCAAAATTTCTTCAGTGAGGATTTTCTCACCACTTATACCGTACATAATCTGCAACTTTTCATCCTTGTCTGGAATCAGCTCAACGATATAATTGATAAAGTTTTTGACGATGCGCTTGTGCCCCAATTTTGAAATCACTCGAATCACCATAGAAGCATCTCTTATCCAGCAAAAACGATAGTCCCAGTTACGGACTTCACCTATAGTTTCAGGAAGTGATGTAGTTACAGCAGCCAATACAGCTCCTGTTTTATCATAAGACATTAGCTTGAGCGTCATAGCGCTGCGCTGAATGGCCTCATTGTAATTATTGAAATGGGGTGTCTTATCACACCAATTTAACCAATACACTTTGGTGCGTTCAAAATCTAATAGACTCTGTGATAGGTTGGGTGCATTAAGTTTTTCATTGTAAGAGATGGTGAAAAAAAGATCATGTGTTAGAGAAAAGGGTTCGCATTGTTGAATGCTTGCTACAGGGCCATTGGTGTAGAGATATAAGCTGTCGTGTTTGGGCTCGGTGACTACACTAACTATTCTGTTTTCTTTGGGGTAATTTTTAGTCTTTCCTTGTGCATATTCTAATCTTGGATCATAATGAAGGCAAATTTCAGGTGAACCTTTAATGACCCTAATCAATCTTACCAACTCTGGGGGAGCGTGAAAATCGCCTTTTTCATTTTGATAACGCGGCATAAAGTCTATAATTTCAAAAGAAGCGTCCTCATTTTCAAAAGCGGTCACCAATATACAAGTTTGATTTAGATAAAATTGTTTTTTTGAAAATGATGCCGTAGTAGTGACCCAAAAGCCACCACCTTTTTCTTGATCTAAAATTTTTGCAAAGACGGAGGGGGAGTCAAATTGAGGCAAGCAACACCAATCTATTGAAGTATCCTCATTTATAAGTGCTGCAGATTTACAATTCCCTATAATTCCGTAATTTAAGTTTTGAATGCTAGTCATAAAATCAATGAAATAGATATTTTTGGCTAAATTAATCCTATAAGCCTAAAATAAAAGCAGATGGGAAAGAATATTATAGTTTCTAACCGTTTACCGGTTCAGATAAAAAAAGAAGGAGAAGTTTGGGTTTTTTCGCCTACGAGCGGGGGATTAGCCACAGGTATGAAGTCTTTTCATCAAGAGGGTGACTCTCTGTGGGTGGGATGGCCAGGAATCAGTTCAGACAAGCTAGATGAGGTCAGTCGAGAGCAGATTGATACTTCTTTGGATAAAGATTCTTATAAAGCAGTTTACTTAAATGAGGAAGAATTAGAAAATTTTTATTTTGGACTCTCTAATAAATGTCTCTGGCCCTTATTCCATTATTTTGTTGAATATCATCAATTTGATACTGTTCAATGGGAGCATTATGTAGCCGTAAATAAAAAATTTGCAGATGTGGTTATTGCCAACTTAGAAGATGGTGATAAGGTATGGATTCACGATTATCAACTATTGCTTTGTCCCCAAATGATCAAGGTTGTAAAACCAGAAGTGACCATAGGTTTCTTTTTACATATTCCTTTTCCCTCTTTTGAGATTTTTAGAATCTTTCCTAAGCGTGAAGCACTTTTGCATGGACTCTTGGGTTCTGATTTGATTGGTTTTCATACCTTTGACTATGAACGCCACTTTATTAGTTCAATAAAAAGAATTTTGCGTTTAGAAGTAAATTTCAATGTGATTTCCTATGAAGGTCGCGAAGTAATAGTCAATACCTTTCCAATGGGTATTGACTTCAAAAAATTTGAAACTGCTGCGCATAAAAATCTATCCTCAGAATCATCAGATAGTTCAGAATTAAAACGTCAGATCGAGGCTCACAAAACCGAAAGCCAAGGGAAGCTGATCTTGTCTATCGATCGCCTGGATTATACTAAGGGAGTTGTAAACCGACTTCGCGCTTTTGAACTATTTTTAGATCAAAACCCTAATTATCATGAAAAAGTTCGTTTAGTGATGCTAGCGGTTCCGTCTAGAGCCAGGGTGGTGCAATACAAAAAGCTAAAACGTGAAACAGACGAAGTTGTGGGGCGAATTAATGGAAAATTTGCTACTGTAAACTGGACACCCATTTGGTATTATTATCGTTCTATGGATTTTGAAAACCTCATTGATCTTTATTTAGCTGCAGATGTGGCAATGATCACACCGGTTCGAGATGGGATGAATTTGGTTGCAAAAGAATACTTAGCTACGCGCATTAAAAATGACGGAGTACTTATACTTAGTGAACTTGCTGGTGCTGCGAAGGAGCTTCCTCAAGCTATAATGGTTAATCCCTTTGACACCAATCAATTGGCAAAGAGTATAAAAACAGCCATAGAAATGCCCCTAAATGAACAATACGATCGAAATAAAATTTCAAGAAAACGGATTAAACGCTATGATATAGAAAAATGGGCTTCCAGTTTTATGGAAGCACTAAATAAGGCAGGAGATAATTCATATCCTCATGAAGTCCAACCTGTAATAAAATCTGTAGCTGATCAAATGAAAAAGGACTATATTTTAGCTAAAAGAAAGCTATTATTGTTGGACTATGATGGCACATTAGTTGGTTTTCGTGATAATCCCCTTAAAGCGGTCCCTTCTCAGTATGTAATAAGATTACTCACTAAGTTATCACAAAAAGATGGAACAGATTTGGTTATTATTAGTGGGCGTCCTCCGGATTTTTTAGACGTTCACTTTGCCCATTTAAATATAACTTTAGTTGCTGAACATGGTCACATGTCAAAAGCCCCTGGAATGTCTTGGGAAGAAAAAAAAGGAGCCAGCAAAGGATGGATGCAACATCTCCTCCCTATTTTAGAAACTTTTACAGACAACACCCCGGGGACCTTTATTGAACAGAAAATTAATTCTTTGGTGTGGCACTACAGAAAAGCTGATCCAGAGTTGGGCAATGCAAGAGCAGTGGAGTTAAAAACAGTTTTAACCAGTATGTTAACTAATGAATTGGCTCTTTTAGATGGTAATAAAATAATTGAATTGGTAAGTGCAAACATAAATAAAGGAACAGTTGCCTTAGAACTTTTTAACGCAAAAAGCTATGATTTTATTTTAGCAGCGGGTGATGATGTAACTGATGAGAACACATTCTTGAATTTACCATCGACTTGTAACACAATTAAAATTGGTAAGAAAAATACAGCAGCCTCTTACTATTTAGCTCACCACCATAAATTTTTAGATTTATTAGAAAGTTTTACATAATTTATAGATAATCAGTCAATAAGACTAATTATTTGTATCGAAGCGGTTGGAATTAATTACTTTCAAATTACTTATATTTATAGTAAATAAGACAATGATAAGAAAACCCTTTGCATTTCTTGTCTTTTTTCTGATTGCTTGTTGCTCCTGGGGGCAGTTAAGTACCATACATTATATTCCTCCAATAACCTCAAGTGACGATAACAGTAACGAATATCCTAATGAACAGGCGATTTTCATTTCAACTCCTTCAGTAACAAATATCAATTATACTATCCAACCCGTTGGAGAGCCTACATCTAACTATATTACCGGTACGTTAAATAAGACCAACCCATTAGAATATGCTATCTCAGGAGGTAGGGATTCGCGTTTTCATGTTCGAAAAACATCTATAAGCTCCGTTCTAAACAATATGGGTTTTATCATCCAAACATCAGAGCCAAGCTATGTGTCAGTCAGAATTAGAAGTGATGATGGTGCACAAGCAGGGGCACTTGTCAGTAAAGGGTCTGTGGGCTTAGGAAAAGTTTTTCGGGCGGGGATGTTCACTAATGGTACAACTAGAGCACACTCTTCTATGATGAATTTTATATCAATCATGGCTACTAAGGATAATACAAACGTAAACTTTTCTGATATTGAGGCTGGTGTAAATCTCTATAATTTTTCTCAAAGACCCTTAACAGCAAATTATTCAACAACCATTAATTTAGATAGAGGCGAAACCTACGTTTTAGCTGCTGATATAAGGGAAAACAATTCTTCTGCTTATAGAGATGCATTAGTTGGAGCTCTAATATCTGCAGATCAAGATATTGTTGTAAATGTAGGATCCACCAACGGTACCTTTGATGATGGAACTCAATCAGGACGCGATTATGGAATAGATCAAATAGTCCCAGTAGAAAGGGTAGGAAGCGAATATATTTTTTTGAAAGGAGATGGTTATGATGATATTGAAAATGTTGTTATTGTTGTTCACGAAGACAATACAGCTATTTATATTAATGGAAATTCAACTGCAGCTGCTACAAAAAATGCTGGTGAATATCATTTAATTGAAGGAACGAATTATACCACTGATGAATCCTTATATGTTTCTACTTCAAAACCGGTTTATGCCTTTCAGGGTATCGGAGGAACAGGAAGCGCTGCTAATCAAGCCCTTTTTTTTGTGCCTCCCTTATCTTGTAATGTCGCAGGAACGTTAGAAACAATTCCTAAAATAAATGAAGTTGGAAATGCTAATGATTTTACTGGAAAAGTATTTCTCTACACCAATAGTGGAGCCACTGTAACATTTACTGACGATGATAATACAAATACCTCAATTTCAGGTATTCTTTCTGGAGGGGTTAGAGTAGACAGTAGGTCTATAACAGGTTCCAATTACATAGCCTATGAAATAACAAACTTGGATGGAGATGTTTCCTTTTTTTCAGATAAAGAATTATATGTTAATTATTTTAATATAAATGGATACGCTACATCTGGAGGATTCTATGCGGGCTTTAATAGTGACCCTCAAGTTGACTTAGATCGACCTGATGTATCGGGGGATTTTTGTTTGCCTAATGTCCAACTTTCAGCCAGTGGAGTTGAAAATTTAGATAGCTTTTCATGGTATTTTGATGCTCTATCGGGAGGAGGTTTTGTTACATTAAATGATGCTAATAATCCCTTTTCCCCATCTCTTCCAGGAATGTATAAGTTAATCGGTCAAACACAATGTGGGTCAAATCCAATTCAATATTATGAATCAGGCCCTGTCACTGTTTCTAATTGTCCTCCAGATTTTGATGGAGACGGTGTGAATAATAATATAGATCTTGATATAGATAATGACGGTATTTTAAATGATTATGAGTCTTTAGGGGAGGTGCTCATCAACCTATCAAACCCCTTAAACCCAAGCACTACTCAAGGGGATTCGTTTTCCACTACTTTTACAAGTTCAGGGGCTTCAAGTCTCAGTGGCGATGCGATTGGGAATTTGACCTCAACTGTTGCTGTCGGAGCAGTATCAAATATATTAAAGTATGCATTTGGATCTCAACTAAATGTTGAATTATCACCAAGCCTTGGTGCTTCCAGAACAATCATAGATGACGAAAGTTTTTCATTTCAAAGCTTGCCAACAAGTAAAACCATTACCCTACTTAATCCCGACAATCAGTTACTAATTGACACTGATTTTGATGGTATTTTTGAATCTGGAATAACTGAATTTAGCGCCAATCAAATTTCATTTAAGTATAATTCGTCGCCCTCTGGAAATACACCTATCACTTTCCATGCCGAACAAATAGAAAGTATCGAATTTATACATACTAACAACAGCACTACTCAAATTACTAGTTTAGATCTTAATATAAAATTAAAACATTATGATAGAGATACAGATTTAGATAACAATTCTGATGCATACGACTTAGATAGCGACGGAGATAATTGTTTTGATACTACTGAGGCTGGTTTTTCAGATGCAGACGGAAATGGAATTTTAGGATCAGATCCTGTGTCAGTTGACTCATTTGGAAAGGTAACTGGTCAAGGAGGATATAATGGGGCTATTGACGGGAACAATAATGGGATAGATGATTTTATTCAAGCAGGGTCTATTTTAAGTTTCACTGCTCACCCCTTGGATCAAACAGTTTGTGTAAGTGAAACTGTACTATTTTCGGTTGGAACAACTCCAACTTCGTCTTCATTTGTTTATCAATGGCAGCATTATAATGGTACTAGTTGGATTGATCTTTTAAACGGTGGCGGATATACAGGAGTTACTTCACAGGTATTGTTCGTTACTCCTTTTGAATTAGCATTCAATAGAAATCAATATCGTGTTAAGGTTGGGAGTACAGATTATATATGTCCTATAATTTCTAATCCAGCGCAATTGTTTGTCTATATACCTGACCTCTTATTGAATTCATCAAATATCGTTGAAGGAGAATCAGGAACGGTCCAAACCATTCAGTTGAGTTTGGTTTCAACACCGACGTCTGACGTTGTTTTTAATTTATCTAACCCTGATCCAACAGAAGCCGTTTTAAGCCCTAATAGTTTAACATTTAATCCTTTAAATTATAATACTCCTCAAGATATCTCGATTATACCACAACAAGACTTTGTTATAGATGGAGACAAAACATTTACTGCAAGTTTGACAGTTGATGGGGTACTAACAACAAATTGTTATTCTACTCTTTCGGATGAGTCTATTACGATAACTATCTTAGATGAAGATAGTGTTGGATTCTTAATTACCCCCATAGATAATCTCACTGACGAAAATGGAGATATAGGAAGTTTCTCAATTCAATTAACAGCAATCCCGACAGCATCTGTTACATTAGGGCTAAGTTCAAATGATGCTACTGAGGGTGCCGTTCAAAGTGAAGTTGTTTTTACTCCAGCCAATTGGAATATACCACAAACTATAGTTGTTACTGGTCTACCAGATCCAATCCCCATTCATGATGGGGCAATCAACTATTTTGTAGTAACAGGGAATGTTAGTTCAACGGATGTTAATTATAATGCAATTGATGGATCGACCATACCAGACGTTCCTTTTACAAATCAAGACAATAACGCTCCTGGTATAGTAATTAATGTTGTGGGAGGAGAAACTACAACTAACGAATCTGGTGATACCATGATTGTTGAATTTACCTTGCTGTCCCAGCCCTTAGGAGGAGCTGATGTTTCACTTCCCTTAAGTTTAAGTGGTCCTATTGGGGAAGCTAGTTTAAGCACTTCTCTTCTTGTTATCGAAAATGTAAATTGGAATGACCCTGCTCTAAATAGGCTAACCATCACTGGGCTAGACGACAATGTGAAAGATGGAGATATTCCAATGATATTAGTCACAGGAAACCCCCAGTCTTTAGATACACCCTATGATGACCTTGAGGATATTGACGTAGCTGACGTTTCCTTTCAAAATTTAGACAATGATAATGCGGGATATTCATTAACTCCAATTTCAAATAATTTACAAGAGGAGGGGAATAGTTCCTATTTTACAATTGTATTAGATGCAGCTCCTTTATCCACTGTTCAATTCACTATTACAGCCGACGATTCATCAGAAGCGATCTTAGCAGCGGGATATGAACAAATTACATTTTCAAACTCTAATTGGAATGTGCCTCAACGCGTTAATGTGAATAGTGTAGATGATTTTGAAATTGACGGAGATCAAATTAGCATTATCAATATTGCTGTTATTCCTTCTTCAGACTCACTTTTTACCTCACTTTCTGATAAAAGTATAGCTGTAATTACTGAAGATAATGATGCTGCAGGGGTAATTATTACTACTCGTGATCCACTAACAAGTGAAGATGGTGAAACAGGATTTTTTGAAATTCAACTTAAAACGAAACCCACTGCTCCTGTTTCTATATTTTTTGAAAGTTCAAATAGTTTGGAAGCATCGGTAGAGACATTAGTCCTTTTTGACTCAACCAATTGGAATGTTCCACAAAAAATTATAGTTATTGGTCTTGACGACAATCCTCCGGTTGCAGATGGAGCTCAAAATTATAGGATCAACATTATTCAACTCAATAGTATTGATTCATATTATAATTCATTAGCTATTGACCAACTTCCTTCAGTTGCAATGATTAATCAAGATAATGACTCACCCGCAGTAATTTTAAAAGTATTTGATGATGACTATGCCACTTCAGAGACTCAAGATTCTATTCGAATAGGATTTAAATTAGTATCAAAACCAACATCAAATGTGACTATTCCTCTAAGTTTAGGGCTCCATCCCGACGAGATGACTTTGATACAAAGTCAGATAATTATAACCCCCTCAGGGTGGGATGACTTTGAAACTAATATAATATATCTTGTCGGAGTTGATGATCCACTAATCGACGGTGATCAAGAAGTTTCATTTATTACTGGGAGACCTATTTCAGGGGATTTATTTTATGCTAGTTTAACGGCAGATCAAATAGCAGATTTAACATTGCAAAATTTAGATGACGATATTGCGGCTCTGGAAATTTCAGAACCTGAAGTTTTAAGTGAAGATCAAAACAGCACTTCCATAACGGTTGCATTAGCCAATATCCCAAATGATAAAGTAGTTTTAATTATCGAAGTCTCAGATCCCACAGAAGTGCTCCTTTTGCAAACCCAATTGAATTTTGATGTTTTAGACTGGTTAATACCTCAAAGAATAGCTCTTTTTGGTGTAGACGACACCTATTTTGATGGAGATATCACTTCCTATTTGAGTATAAGGCCCTCTACAGAAACATTAGACACCAATTATTCAATGTTACCAGAACAGCAAGTAACTTTGCTTACTTTAGACAATGAAATAGATACTGATGAGGATGGGGTAGAAGACACCAAGGACAATTGCCCAAACAGCAATAATCCAAATCAAGAGGATATGGATCAAGATGGAATTGGAGATTTCTGTGACGATGATATCGATGGGGATGGCGTTTTGAATAGTAAAGAAATCAATGACAACACCAATCCAACAAACAATTGTAGTTTTTTAGAAGAAAGCATCACCTTGCCCATTACAAGTCCAAAAGATTGTGACAATGACAGAGTTGCAAATGCCATAGATTTAGACGACGATAATGACGGAATATTAGATACACTTGAGACTGAATTTGATTTTGATCAAGATGGTATTCCTAATAGTTTAGATCTTGATAGTGACAATGATGGATGTTTGGACGTTATAGAAGCAGGTTTTGATGATGCTGATGCAGATGGTATTTTAGGGACTTCACCCATTCAAACAAATGGAGAGGGGTTGGTAGTGGGCCAAGGAGGATATGAAACACCCATAGACGTTAATAATAATGCACGCTATGATTTTCTTGAAACAATAGAAATAATTGAAATTCAATCGCCCTCTGAAAGGCAAGTTTCATTTGAAAAGAATGTCCCTCTAGCGTTGAACTATTCACTACTATTTTCTAATAATGTTGAGTTTGAATGGCAAAGTGATTTTGGAGAAAGTACTTGGAACAGTCTACAAGAAGGGGTGCAATATAATGGTGTAAACTCATCTCAATTAACCATAACAAATCCAGATGAAACCATATCGGGATGGCAATTTCGATTGAAAGCAAGTCTAATTTACATAGCTTGTGAAACATTTATTTTCAGTGATCCAATACAAATTATCAACAAATCGCTTACCTTCCCGAATACTTTTTCTCCAAATGGAGATGGGATTAATGACACTTGGGAGATTGAAGGGGCTTTAACTTTCCCAAACAACAGACTCACTATATACAACAGATGGGAACAAAAAGTTTTTGAAAAGTCAAATTATCAAAACGATTGGGATGGAACATCAAACGAGATAAACAATTCCAACACAAATGAATTACCTAATGGTGTATATTTCTATTTCTTTGAAGAAGAACCTAATGGGAGTCTTTACAAAGGATTTATTTTTCTTAAAAGATGAGGCAACTTACAAAACATAAAATAGGGGCATTTGTCTTTTTCCTTATTCTAGGGGAAAGTCTTATTTGGGCTCAGCAAGAAGTAAGTTTCAATCAATACATGTTTTTGCATCAAACGATAAATGCAGGCTATGCAGGGTCAAAAAACTACGGCAGCCTAACAGCAATAAATCGCTCACAATGGTTTGGTTTTGAGGGTGCCCCCTCCACACAAAGTTTTTCATACAACAGAGCAAGAGGAAAAAAGAATATGGGCTTTGCTATAAGTGGTTTTTATGATCGCATAGGACCCATATATACATCTCAAGTATCCTTTGATGTGTCTTATCAACTCAAATTGAACAACAAGGAACATTATTTAGGAGTAGGTATAAAACTTTCATCAATTTGGTTGTCATTGAATGAATCAATTTTAATCGCAAAAACATTAGGAGATCCTGCTTTATTTTCTAATTCTGATCAGATTGAACCCAATATTGGTTTTGGAATTTATTATCAAACACCAAAGTTTTATGCAGGATTTTCAATACCCAAAATGATAGAAAACCCTGAGGTTTTTATTCAGCGGCATGCATTTTTTATTGCAGGTAACCTCTTAAAAGTAGGAGAATCGATTGAGCTGAAAACAAGTCTTTTATTCAGAAAAACAGTGGGTGTTCCATTAGGATATGACATAAGCTCTTTGCTATATTTTAATAGAACACTTTGGGTAGGCCCCCAGATCAAAAATGTAAATAATTTGAGTAACCCTTTTTCACAATCAGGTGTTGGGTTGAGTTTTTTAGGAGGTGTTCACCTTGGCCAATCATTGAGTATTGGCTATGCCTATGGGAACGCTGTAGGTATATCAAATGGTGGAAATGTTAGTTCTCATGAAATTTTTTTACGATATGATTTATCTCCAAAAGTTTTAGGTATATTACGTTCACCCAGACTTTTCTAAACAATGAACAAGATAACTTTACTTCTTTTTGTTTTTCTTTCTTTTTCAGGCAACAGCCAAAAGAATTTATCAGAAACAGTTTTCCGAAGTATTAATTGGGGGAATTATTATTACAGCAATCAAACCTATGAAAAAGCCATTGATCAGTGGAAAAAAACCTACAACAAATTATCCCCCGAAACTTTGCTTTTGCTTTCAAAAGCATATGCTAAAATGGGTCAAAAAGATAGTGCTCAATTTCATTTGAGTCAAATTATTGATTCCCGTTATGTAGAGGTAGAAGATTATTATTTTTATGCTAGTCTGTTGCCAGAAGATGCAGTTTTGGCTAAAGAATATAGAGACAAAGCTTCACTATTACCTCTTGAAAAAAGAAAACCTAAAGAGCAAGAACAAAATACCGAAGACAGTTTGCTTATCAATCTAAAAAGAAATACTC
>CEOF01021774.1_pt1 | contig 17608 bp, 17 predicted proteins | sample 361311 | NCBI WGS metagenome assembly CEOF01 (sample SAMEA2619667, study PRJEB7988) | marine metagenome | biome: marine biome (ENVO:00000447); feature: surface water layer (ENVO:00002042); material: "saline water (ENVO:00002010), including plankton (ENVO:xxxxxxxx)" | depth 5 m
ACAAATGTTCGTATAGTTGCTGCTACCAACGTCAATATGGCTAAAGCTATCCAAAACGGGAAATTTAGAGAAGACCTCTATTATAGATTAAGTACAATTGAAATACCCCTACCACCTCTTAGGGAACGAAAAGAAGACATTCCTCTTTTATTTAGAAAGTTTGCATCAGACTTTGCCCAAAAATATCATATGCCCACTCTGAAACTTACAGAAGAAAGTCAAAAGATAATTCTCAACTATCGTTGGAATGGAAATATCAGACAACTACGTAATGTTGCAGAACAACTTTCAGTTCTTGAAAAGGCTAGAGAAATAGATCCAACAATTCTCAAAGGATATCTCCCAAATACTGGGAAAAATCTGCCCATGCTTTTAAGCGATCAAAAAAAAGAAAGTGATTTTTCTACAGAACGAGAAATTCTTTATAAAGTGCTTTTTGATATGAAAAGTGATCTAAACGATTTAAAAAAATTAACCTTAGAACTGATACAAGAAGAAAATGTAAATATCAAAGAAAAAAGCCAGGGCTTAATTGAAAAAATCTATGGTAAAAAAGAACCGGAAAGCGAGGCCATCCCTAAAAATACTTTAGAAGCAATTCCCATCTCTGAAGACTCCATTTCAAAGGAAAAAGAAATACAACCCAATCAGGAAATCACTCCCTATGATGATTATGCAGAGGCAATTGTTGAGGAACAACCACAATCTCTTTTAGAAAAAGAAATCGAAATGATCAAAAGTGCCTTGATTCGCAATAAAGGAAAACGTAAATTGGCAGCAGATGAACTGGGAATTTCGGAGCGCACACTTTATCGAAAAATTAAACAATTTGATTTGCATAATGTCGAGAATTTATAAAGTGGAAATACTTCTTGGGTTAGTCTTGTTCCCGTTTTTTGTGAGCTGTGGAATTTATTCTTTTACAGGGGCTTCAATCCCACCTGGCACATCCTCTTTTCAAGTTAATTATTTTGTGAACGTGGCAGGAAACAAACCCGGTTCAACTGTGGAACCTGGGTTAGATCGGGATTTTACCGTAGCTCTTCAAGATTTAATTTTAAATTTAACTAATTTGGATTTAGTAAGTGCAGACGGTGATCTTATTTACGAGGGAGATATCACAGAATATAGCGTCACCCCCATGTCTGCAACTTCTGAAAACACGGCTGCACAAAACCGTCTAAAAATGGCTGTTTATCTCACATTTACCAACACAAAAAGAGAAGAAGATGATTTTACTAAATCTTTTTCCTTTTTTTATGACTTCCCTGCTGACAAACAGGTTTATGATGTGATCGAAACAGCACATAAAGAAATTTTTGAGCGGATAACTCAAGATATTTTTAATTCAACCTTAGCTAAATGGTAGACATAGAAAAACCTTTTTTTGACATTATTGAGCAGCTTAATTTAAAATCAAAAGAAGAATTTAAAAAATTGTTAGTCCTGAAAGAGCGTTTCCCTTTTTTTCAAACTACCTGGCTATACTTAGCAAAGTGGTCTGAAATCCATAAGCAAGAAGACGTTGAACATTTGCTTCATCAAACTTCTGCGAGAACATTTGATCGATCGTTACTTTTTGATTGGAAAGAGAAGCAAATCAAAATCAATGATAAGGTTACTCATAAAACAGAAAAAAATAAGCCCTTAAAAAAAATAGTCAAGAAACCTCAAAAAAAGAAACCCACTACCAACGAGAAAATAAGTAAAGAAAAAGCTGAAATATCTCTACCTCCACAAATGACTTTCACAGATTGGATTCAATTTCTAGAAACCAAAAAAAGTGATCAATCAAAGTCTTCTTCCCTAATCGAACGTTTTGCCCTTGTTGATGCCTTTTTAGCTCAACAACCAAAAATTAACCTTAAAAAAGAAACCGTCTCAAAAAATGAGGATCTTAGTGAGTCAAGCTGGACATCAACTGAGGAATTGATGACCGAAACCCTCGCAAAAGTTTTTGTTAAACAAAAGAAATATGATAGGGCTATAAAGGCTTATGAAATTTTACGTTTGAAATATCCAGAAAAAAATAGTTTCTTTGCCAACCAAATTAATATGATAAAGAATTTGCAAAAAACTTAAATAGTTAACATTATGGATTCATTTTCAATTTTTATAACCCTAATACTGTTGGTTTGTTTTCTGCTAATTTTGGTGGTCATGGTTCAAAATCCAAAAGGAGGTGGTTTGTCTTCTTCTTTTGGAGGTGGAGGTTCCCAACAAATTGGAGGAGTGCAAAAGACTAGTGACTTTCTTGATCGCAGCACATGGATTTTATCAATTTTATTAATGGTCTTAATATTAGCTTCAAACATCACACTTGAACGATCAGGAAGCACACAAGATTCTATATTGTTGGATAATGATTCTACAACCTCACAACCTGCTGCTATTCCAGAATTGGCCCCGAAAACAGAAGAGATTCCTGAAATTCCTATTGAATCATCTGACAATTGAATTTTTTAGCGGGAATAAAAATGTCAGCCTGTCAGTTATTAATTCTACAGCTTAACAAATTGTCATTCAAAGTTGCTTGGCATAATTTGTGCCCTAATCAATAAAAATTAAAATAAAAATAATCATGAGTAAAGTAACAATTAAACCGCTTGCAGATAGGGTCCTCATTGAGCCTGCTGCTGCAGAAACTAAAACTTCTTCTGGAATTATTATTCCCGATACAGCAAAAGAAAAGCCGCAAAAAGGGGCTGTTGTTGCCGTTGGGAATGGAACAAAAGACAATCCCATAACGGTTAGTGTTGGTGATAAGGTTCTTTATGGAAAATATTCAGGAACTGAACTTCAGCATGAGGGAAAAGATTTTTTAATTATGAAAGAAAGCGATATACTCGCAATTGTTTAAATCCATAAATTTTATATAAAATGGCAAAAAAAATCGAATTTGATATTGAAGCAAGAGATGGCATAAAACGTGGAGTTGATGCACTTGCAAATGCAGTAAAAGTAACCCTAGGCCCTAAAGGACGCAATGTTATTATTGGAAAATCTTTTGGTGCTCCTCAGGTGACCAAAGATGGTGTTACTGTTGCAAAAGAAATTGAATTAGAAGGTGTTCTTGAAAACATGGGCGCCCAGATGGTTAAAGAAGTGGCTTCCAAAACCAATGATCTTGCTGGTGATGGAACTACCACAGCAACACTTCTAGCACAAGCAATAGTTAAAGAAGGTTTAAAAAATGTAGCTGCTGGTGCAAATCCACTAGATTTGAAACGCGGCATTGATAAAGCCGTTGATTCAATTGTTGTTGCACTTGGGGAACAATCTGTTGCGGTTGGTGACTCTTCAGAAAAAATTCATCAAGTAGCAAGTATTTCTGCCAATAATGATGATACTATAGGCACACTAATTACTGAAGCTTTTGAAAAAGTTGGTAAGGAAGGTGTTATCACTGTGGAAGAAGCAAAAGGAACAGATACTTATGTTGATGTCGTTGAAGGAATGCAATTTGACAGAGGATATCTATCTCCCTATTTTGTGACAGATTCTGAAAAAATGGAGGCTGATTTGGAAACTCCCTACATTCTGTTATATGACAAGAAGATTTCAGCAATGAAAGATCTTCTACCTGTTTTAGAGCCTGTTGCTCAGACCGGAAAACCTCTTTTAGTTATCGCAGAAGATGTCGATGGTGAAGCTTTGGCTACCCTTGTGGTAAATAAATTGAGAGGTGCTCTAAAAATTGCGGCTGTTAAAGCTCCAGGGTTTGGAGATCGAAGAAAAGCAATGCTAGAAGACATTGCAATTCTAACCGGTGGAACAGTTATTTCAGAAGAACGTGGATTCACTCTAGAAAATACAACTATTGAAATGTTAGGCACAGCGGAGAAAGTGACTATTGATAAAGACAACACTACTGTAGTAAATGGAAATGGTGCCACTGATGATATCAAAGCGCGTGTCAATCAAATCAAAGCACAAATCGAAACTACTACCTCAGATTATGATAAAGAGAAACTCCAAGAACGTTTAGCAAAATTGTCTGGTGGTGTGGCTGTTCTTTATGTTGGGGCTCCTTCTGAGGTTGAAATGAAGGAGAAAAAAGACCGCGTTGATGATGCCCTTCATGCTACTCGTGCTGCCGTTGAAGAAGGTATTGTTGCTGGTGGAGGTGTTGCCCTTTTAGAAGCTAAAAAGGGGCTTGCCAAAATCAAAGCAGACAATGATGATGAAGGTACAGGCATCCAGATTATAAATAAGGCCGTAGAAGCTCCCTTGCGTACCATCGTAGAAAATGCGGGAAATGAAGGTTCAGTTGTAGTTTCTAAAGTATTAGAAGGTGCTGAGAATTATGGCTATAATGCTAAAGATGGTAGCTATGTCGATATGCTCAAGGCAGGAATTATTGATCCAAAAAAAGTAGCTCGTGTAGCCTTGGAAAATGCTGCCTCAGTAGCAGGAATGATCCTAACTACAGAATGTGCACTGGTTGATATTAAGGAAGACACTCCACCACCTGCACCACCTATGGGCGGAGGCGGAATGCCCGGAATGATGTAATCAATTTTTTGAATTTCTTAAACCCTGCAGTAAAGCAGGGTTTTTTATTGCACTAAATTGTGTTTGTTAATAGTTGTTTATTTTTTATGGGATTCATAACCAAAATCCTACAAGCCCCACGAGAGCCATAGTAATCATTAGAATATTTTCAATGAGGGTTGCTTCAGTCATAGGAAGTTTAAGGATATTTCCTAGACAAGCACATGTAATGTTGTTTCCATTGATAAGACTTTTCATCACTCCATAGGAAGTTATCAAGAATATAAGTACAGTAATTAATAGAGAAAATAGCAACGCTTTTTGCATCAAAAATGAGATTCCTAAGAGGGTTTCAATAAAAGGATAAATTTGACCATACAATTTACTTTTTTTTGCCAATGGATCATATTTTGCAAAGGAGTCTTTAAAACCTTTCAAATCTAAAAGCTTAAAAAAACTAAATACAATAAAAAATAATCCCATAAAATCATACATTGCTATTTCTAGAGTTGTTCTGAATTGTTGAAGAAATAGCGTAGCAAAAATTAAATAGCTAAAAATGAGCCACAAAGGAGTTAATGCTTTCCACTTTGACTTTTGTTTATTATTCTTGTCAAAATTATAAGCTATTTCAGTTCTGGAGTCAGACACAGTATATTTTGGCCCAAGTTGTTTAGCAATTTTTTCTATGGGTAGTGGGTTTGATGTTTGAAATTGAGCATAAGCTTCTTCAAAATTGACCTCTATCGTGTCAATACCCTCAATTGCTTCAAGTTTTTTTTTGACCGTTTTTTGGCAATTCAAACAAGTCATGCCTTGAACATTTATAATTTGCTCCATAAAATTATATTAAGGTTAATTAAATGTAAAAACTTCTGCCGTTTTAAAGGAAACTCAACAACTAAATTTTTACTTTTGAAAAATGATCCAAACATTAAATAATTCACTATTAGATTGGACAAATAATCTCTTTGAAAAGAAAGAATTTTCTTTTGATTCTAAGTTGCAGCAACTTTCTGAAAAATTAAAAAAAGAGGTTGTCCATTTTGATTGGGTAGGGTTCTATTTTGCCAATCATAAAAATCAGACACTAAACTTGAAAGCTTTTGCTGGAATTCCTACAAAACATACTTCCATTCCTTTTGGAAAAGGTATTTGTGGTCAAGTAGCTCTATCTAATCAAACTTTGAATGTTCCAGATGTGAAAGAGTCTCAAAACTATATTGCTTGTAGCCTAGAAGTGAAATCAGAATTAGTGGTGCCTATTTTTATTGATCACATTAATGTTGGTCAAATTGATATTGATTCTAATGCTCTGAATGCTTTTAGTTCTGCTGATGAAAAGTTGCTTGCTTCTATCTGTGAAAAAATTGCCTCCCACTACATTCCTCTATAAGTTTTTTAAAAATGCAAAATCGTAAAATCTACAATGCTCTCATTTCTGTCTTTGATAAGTCTGGACTTGATCCAATTCTAGAGACATTATCATCCCAGGGAGTAACTTTTTTTTCAACTGGTGGTACAGAAGCCTATATAAAGAAGAGAGGTTACAAGGTGGTTGCTATTGAATCTCTTACTGGGTATCCTTCCATTTTGGGTGGGCGAGTTAAAACGTTGCATCCCAAAGTATTTGGAGGAATATTGAATCGAGCCCATTTCAATTCAGACCAAGAGGAATTGGTTTGCTATGACATTCCAGTTTTTGATTTGGTGATTGTTGATCTTTATCCCTTCGAAATGACAGTAAGATCTGGAGCAAGTGAGGCTGATATTATTGAAAAAATTGATATTGGTGGTATCGCTTTGATTCGTGCAGCAGCAAAAAATTTTAATGATGTATTGTGTGTTTCAAGTAAAGACCAATATCATCTCTTTTTAGAATATTTGAAGCAAAAGAAAGGAGAGTTCGATATAGAAGATCGTAAAAATTTTGCTGTCAAAGCTTTCCACACCTCCTCTCACTATGATGCTGCTATTTTTAATTATTTTAATAGTAATGAAATGATTCTCAAAGTCAGCAGTTCAGAGGCAAATCCACTTCGCTATGGAGAAAATCCACATCAAAAGGGAACTTTTTTTGGCCCATTAGAAGATTTACTTGAACAACTACACGGGAAAAGCATTTCCTATAATAATCTTTTGGATATCGATTCTGCAGTACAACTAATGAATGAATTTTATGATGGACCTCCTGCATTTGGGATTCTGAAACACAATAATGCATGCGGCTTTGCTATACGCGAAGAATTAAAACAAGCTTATGAAGATGCACTTGCTGGAGATCCTATTTCAGCTTTTGGAGGTATCCTTATTACCAATAAAACAATTGATATAAGCACTGCTGAGAAAATACACTCTCTTTTCTGTGAAGTGGTCATTGCACCTGCCTTCAATGAAGATGCTTTGTCCCTTTTAAAAGAAAAAAAAAATCGTATTTTACTGCTTCAAAAGAACTCACCATTACCTAACAATCAAATCCGTTCCTGTTTAAATGGAGTTTTACTTCAGGAAGCTGATCGGAAAACTGATACTCTTGAAGATTTAACTTATGTTACTAATATAAAACCAGACCTGTCGGCTATTGAAGATTTATTGTTTGCCTCAAAGATTTGTAAGCACACCAAGTCAAATACCATAGTATTATGCAAAAATAAACAATTGTTAGCCTCTGGTACAGGTCAGACATCTAGGGTGGATGCACTTCAACAAGCCGTTTCAAAGGCCAAACACTTTGGCTTTAAGCTTAAAGATGCAGCTATGGCTAGTGATGCATTTTTTCCTTTCCCAGATTGTGTTGAGATTGCTGGTAAAGAAGGTATTAATAAAGTTATTCAGCCTGGCGGGTCTATTAGGGACCAAAATTCAATTGACTATTGCGATCAACACAATATTACTATGGTCTTTTCGGGAATACGACATTTCAAGCATTAATTTTTTTACATTTACGTGAGAATAAAAAGATATGGGGGTTTTTACTGAAGAAATTGCAATTGATCTTGGTACGGCCAATACACTAATTATTCATAATGACAAAGTAGTAGTTGACAGCCCTTCTATAGTAGCCATTGACCGAACAACAGAAAAAGTTATTGCTATTGGACAAGAAGCCAATATGATGCAAGGTAAAACACATGAAAATATTAGAACTGTTCGCCCTTTAAAAGACGGTGTAATAGCTGATTTCAATGCTTCAGAACAAATGATTAGCCAGTTAATCAAAAGCATCCCTGCTTTAAAACGCAGATTCATTTCTCCTTCACTTCGTATGGTCATTTGTATTCCCTCTGGAATCACTGAGGTAGAAATGAGAGCTGTAAGAGAATCAGCTGAACGAGTCAATGGAAAGGAAGTTTATCTTATCCATGAGCCCATGGCGGCAGCCATAGGAATCGGTATCGATATCATGCAACCCAAGGGGAACATGATCGTTGATATAGGTGGCGGTACTACTGAAATAGCTATCATTGCTCTTTCTGGAATAGTTTGTGATAAGTCCATTAAAATTGCAGGGGATATCTTTACCAATGACATCATTAATTATATGCGAGGTAGACATAATCTTTTTGTTGGTGAGCGAACGGCAGAAAAAATTAAATTGTTAGTGGGAAGTGCGATAGAAGAGCTTGACAATCCTCCAGAAGACATGTCAGTTCAGGGTCGAGATTTGCTGACTGGAAAACCCAAACAAGTTGTGATTTCTTACAGTGAAATTGCAAAAGCGATAGACAAATCTCTTGTGCGAATCGAAGATGCCATTATGGAAGCCTTATCCCAAACACCCCCAGAATTAGCTGCCGACATCTATAATACAGGTATTTATTTGGCAGGGGGAGGCGCATTGCTTAGAGGCCTTGACAAAAGACTTTCTCAAAAAACGGATCTCCCCATTTATGTTTCAGAAGATCCACTTCAAGCGGTTGTTAGAGGGACAGGTATCGCTCTGAAAAACATTGATCGTTTTAAGACCGTTTTGAAAAAATAAAAAACAAATGCAGCGGATTATCAATGCGCTATTGGCCTTCAAAAATGATGTGCTATTCATCGTATTACTGATATTTTCTGTTATTTTTTTATCTCAAAGGAGCTATTTTCATCAAGCACAAATTAGCAAAATCAATTTATATCTAACGGGGCATATTCACGAAACCAAGAATAATCTCATGCATTATTTTCAATTAAGGCATGAAATAGAAGAATTGATTCAAGAAAATCTATTTTTGAAGTCTAAAAATCTGCTAATCGATGAAAGTGAGGTAACAAGTCAATCGAATTCTCCTTTTGGAAATGGTTATAATTTCTCAATAATTAATTCCAGAGTGATAAATAATAGCTATCAGGAAAAAAGAAATTTTGCTTTGATCAATAGGGGGTCAAATGATGGCGTTGAAATTGAAATGGGTGTTATTGGTGCTAATGGGATTTTAGGAATTGTAAATCAAGTAAGTCCAAATTATGCTTCTGTAATTTCAATATTGAATCTTGATTTAGGAATCAATGCAAGATTAAAAAACAGCCCTTCTTTTGGAACCCTTCGCTGGATTGGAAAATCGCCTTATAAAATGCAACTCAATGACATAGTGGGCACAACAAATTTGGCCATGGGCGATACAATAGTGAGTAGTGGTAGGTCTACTTATTTTCCAACTGGTATATCATTAGGGACTATATCAAATATAAAAAAACCGAATACTCAAGGCTATTATACATTAGAAGTAACACTTTTTAATAGTCCTTTTGAAATGGAAAATGTTTATATCTTGAAAAATACAGACCGAGAAGAAATTAAGAGTTTGATTGAAAAGAATGGACAATGAAAACATTTGATTTTTCAATATTAATTACATTTTTCTTTTTGGTTTTCTTACAAGTAATACTGTTCAATGGTTTCTATTTTTTCGGCATCATAAACCCATTTATTTATGTTTTTTTCTTTTTTAACTACAGGTTAGATAAAAATCAAACTCAATTTATTTTAATTTCTTTTTTATTGGGTTTTACAATTGATTTATTAACTCAGGGTGCAGGAGGACACACTATTAGTGCAATTAGTATCGCCTATTTAAGACCACAAATTATTTCTTTAAGCCTTGGACGTTTTCTTAAGGAAACGTCTCCTTCCTTAAATCGAATTTCTATTTACAATCAATTCCTTTTTTTAATGTGGATTGTTTTGATACATCATTTGATTTATTTCTTTGTTATTTATTTGAGCTTTTCATCACTTGTGGTTGTTTTTAAAAAAACTTTTTTTACTGGAATTTTTACTTTAGTTTTCATTTGGATATGTCACCTTTTTTTAAACAAAAGAAATGATTCGTAAGTATTTTTTTATCTGCGTGATAGCACTCGTAAGTTTTAGTTATACTGCTCAGCTTGTTTATCTCCAATTAGTTCAAAACAAATACAAACTCTTATCAGACAATAATGCTATTTTAAAACAAACCATTTATCCAGAAAGAGGATTAATTTATGATCGCAATGGTATTTTGTTAGTAGGAAATCAACCCGCTTATAATTTGCTGTATGTACCAGAAAATGATTATGCATTTGATACATTAGAAGTTTGTCAAATCATATCAATTTCGAAAAATGATTTAATCCGACAAATACGAAAGGCTAAAAAATATTCATACAAGTTACCGTCTATTATAACTCAACAAATTTCACAGGAAGAGTATGCCCTTTTTCAGGAAAAAAACTGGAAGTTTCCTGGTTTCTATTTGCAAAAAAAATCCATACGAGATTATCACATCCAATCGATGGCGAATGTACTTGGATATATAAGCGAAGTAAATTCTAATGAACTTAAAAATAGACCAAATTATGAGTTGGGAGAACAAATTGGTCGACAAGGCATAGAGAGAACTTATGAAAAATTTTTGAGAGGTAAAAAGGGAGTAGCCTATTTTCAAAAAGACCGTTTCAATAGAATTATTGGCCCTTACGAAGAAGGCATCTATGACCAACAGCCCACTGCTTCATCTAATTTATTTCTAACTATTGATTATGAATTGCAAAATTATGGTGCTAACCTTCTCCAAAATAAGCGTGGAGGGATTGTTGCTATCGAACCTGAAACTGGTGAAGTTTTAGCCTTAATTACAGCACCAAACTATGAACCTAAAAACTTAGAAGGCAGAAAACGTTCTAATTATTATAATCTTCTTCGAAAAGATACTATTTCAAAACCTCTTTTTGACAGAGCGCTTCAAGCAGAATATGCACCTGGATCGCCATTCAAACTTTTGAATGGTTTAATTGGACTCGAGGAGAAAGTAATCAATCCTAAAACCTCTTTCATTTGCCAAGGCGGTCACTATTATGCCCGAAATGCCTTTATGGAATGTCATCTCTCTCCTGGAACTGTAAACGATTTGGTAGAAGGTATATATAGGTCATGTAACACCTATTTTGCCCAAACTTACAAAGGAATAATAAACTCAAGCAATTCTGTTCAAGAAGGAATCGATAAATGGAATTACCATTTAAAAAGCTTTGGTTTAGGTGACTATTTAGGTTATGACCTCCCTACTGGACGCCCTGGTTTTATTCCAAACAGTCAATACTACGATCGTTGGTATCCTAATAAAAGCTGGAGCGTCCCTACCGTAATTTCAAATGCTATTGGGCAAGGTGAAATTTTGACAACCCCCATCCAAATGGCAAATTTTACCGCTGCTATTGCGAATAGAGGATATTTTATAAGACCACATTTTACTAAAAATACCACAGACTCTATGGACCTTATCAAGAAGAAAACATCTATTTCCCCTGAAAACTTTAAACCAATAATACAAGGTATGCATCAAGTTGTAGAAAAGGGTACTGCAAGAATTGCAAAAATAAAAGGCATTGAAATCTGTGGTAAAACAGGAACTGTAGAAAATTTTATTAAACTTGATGGCAAAAAAACACAACTAACCGACCATTCCATTTTTGTAGCATTTGCACCCAAAGAGAATCCAAAAATTGCTATTGCAGTTTTTATAGAACACGGCTATTGGGGAAGTCGTTGGGCTGCTCCCATCGCAAGTTTGATGATTGAAAAATACCTCAATAAAAAAATACAACGAAAAAGGCTAGAAAATCAAATGCTAAATGGAAATTTAGAAGCTGAATATAAAAAACCTTATCTAGGAAAACCTTTTTTAATCAATGAATAATCATCTTCTTTTGCGGGTTGACTGGTGGTCCGTGTTATGTTATTTAATTCTGGTTGCATTTGGTCTCGTCAACATCTATTCGAACATTTATAATGGTATTACCCTTTCACTTTTTGATTTTTCTAATATCGTAGGAAAACAGGTTTGGTTTTTTATCATTTGTTTGATTATTTGGATTCCTGTTTTATACATCAATTGCACCCTTTTTGAACACCTAGCCTTCATCCTTTATAGTATCATGATAATTCTACTTTTAGGTCTTTTTGTTTTTGGAATAACTATATCGGGTGCCACCTCTTGGTATGATTTTGGAGGAATAAGTTTGCAGCCTTCTGAGTTTTCAAAAATTGCTGTGAGCTTAATGATAGCTTTTATTTTAAGTGGTATTGATGCACAACTAAATAAGACTCAAACTTTTTTGAAGTTTTGGGTTATTATTCTACTCCCCGCTCTACTCATTATCGCTCAGCCAGACCCTGGAAGTGCATTAGTTTTTGTGAGTTTAATCTTTGTTTTTATTAGAGAAGGGGGCAGTTTTTATATATTGACAATAAATTTAGCTTTCCTGTTCATTTTTATACTTAACATCTTATTGAACCCCATTAATACCTCAATCGGTATCGCTTTAGTTTTAATTTTAATTATCTACTATTTCAGCAGACAATCAAAAAAAAATAGCCTTTGGTCATACTTTGTGATCCTTTTTGTGGGCATTGGATTTTCATTCTCCGTAAATTTTATTTTTAATGAAGTTTTTGAACAGCACCACCGAGACCGAATAAGTTTAACATTGGGGTTGATTGATGATGTAAAAGGCATAGGTTATAATATCAATCAGTCTAAAATTGCTATAGGTTCTGGAGCTTTCAATGGAAAGGGGTTTTTGAATGGATCACAAACTAAAGGGGGGTTTGTGCCTGAACAACATACTGACTTTATTTTCAGCACTATTGGAGAAGAATGGGGGTTTGTAGGCAGTTTCGGATTAGTGTTGCTCTACACTTTTTTTATTTCACGAATTGTTTTTCGTGCTGAAAAACACACCCATTCCTTCCCTCGCATTTTTTCTTATTGTTTTGCTAGCATATTGTTTGTTCACTTTACCATAAACATTGGAATGACAATTGGATTGTTTCCCATCATAGGAATTCCACTCCCTTTTATAAGTTATGGAGGATCGAGTTTGCTTGCCTTTAGCTTGTTCTTTTTTATCTATTTAAATCTGGACGCTAATCGATTATCTTAGATCAGTTTCTAACGTCGAGGTGATCTCTTAAATTATTACCTAAAAGCATAAATGATAGGACTAATAACATAATTGCGGCACCGGGTAGAAGGGCTAAATATGCTTTTCCTAAAAGCAAATAACGAAAATGATCTTTGACCATTCCTCCCCAGCTAGGCGCTGGAGGTTGGGCGCCAATTCCCAAAAAGCTAAGTCCACTTTCCATCAAAATGGCACTTGCAAAATTAGCTGCAGATATTACAATTAGTGAGCTAACAACAGTTGGAAGGATGTGTTTTAACAATATTCTAAAATCAGAAAAACCTAAAACTTTTACTGCTTTTATATACATCTTTTCTTTTGTGGCTTTAACTTGACCACGAACCACACGAGCTACTTCAACCCACATACTTAAACCAACAGCTAAATAAACTTGCCAGAAACCGCGTCCAAGTGCTAGAACAATGGCAATAACCAATAATAAAGTGGGGATGGCCCAAACTACATTAATCAATGCCATAATCAAGCGATCAATACTACCCCCAAAATATCCACCTATTGCTCCAAATAAAACCCCAACCAATAATGAAATAAATACGGCTATAAAACCTATTCCAAGTGAAATTCTAGAGCCTAAGACAAGTCGACTAAGTAAATCACGTCCATATAAATCTGTCCCTAAATAGTATTTTTTCTTGACAATAAAATTTTTCTCTATATGCTTTGGATCGGAGTTTTGAAAATATTGCACTGGAATAGAATCTTTTTTGCTACTTGACCCAAAAGGATAAAAGAATAAAGTTTCTTCCTGAAAATAGTATTCTTTAATAGGGATTAATTCATATCCAATTTCCTTTAATTCATTATCTGTTGATAAAGAATTTTGAATAAGCGGTTTTTTTAAAATCCAGGTTTTAAAACCGGGTTGCTGTGAATGCACAGCCAATAGCATTTGGTTTGCATTTTCAGTTTTATCAGGAATGACATGGCTAGCGAAAATGGCAAGAAAGATTACTAGTGAGATATAGGAAGCGCTAAATATTGATGAAAAATCAAATTCCTTTTTTTTAAAGAAATAATTCATTTTTCCTCTAAAAAAATCGTCTTTATTCAAACGTAGAGGCCGTTTTAACGGGTTTTGGATTTTCTAGATTATTACTAAGATCGCTTAAAATATGAACAGCCTCATAGATATAGAGATCCTTTTTTAGACTTTTTTGCCACCGCTCTCTTTTCTCTTTAAAATCTTCTGATATGTAACCTTTGTGGCTTGCATCAGGAAGCCATTGAAATTGATATTCTGACTCAAAAGAATTTATTTTTTCAAATTTCTCAGAAAGAAACTTATTTTTCGATCGCTCTGTTTTAAAGTCATCAAAGGACAAAGAATATTCCGATTTTTTTTGTTGTTTTTTAACCCACTGAGCTTGTTCATCTATCAAATCAACCAAAGGGTTATTTTTTAATCGAATTTGGCTATTCGCTATGGCCTCGTCATAATTGAGTTGAAATTTCCATGGCTCATAGTTTGCAGGCGTAATTCTGTCCCATGGCAAGGGGTTGTCTTGATCTTTTTCACCCATTTCTAAATAAGCATATCGATCTGGAAAAACAACATCAGACTGGACGCCTTCTAATTGAGTTGATCTCCCATTAATTCTATAAAATTTATCAGTAGTTACTTTTAAAGCACCTAAATCGCCATAGGTGCTGTTTGATATGATACTATTGAGATCTACCATATTTTGGACAGTCCCTTTGCCATAGGTCTGTTTACTTCCTAATACAATGGCACGTTTATAGTCTTGAAGTGCACCCGCAATAATTTCTGAAGCAGATGCAGAAAACTCATTTACTAAGACAACTAAGGGTCCATCCCAAACAATGCTCCGATCTGTATCACTCAAAACTTCTTTTCTTCCTCCTGTACTTTTTACTTGTACAACAGGACCTTGCTCAATAAAATAACCTGTCATATCAACCACCGTTTTAAGTGAGCCACCTCCATTATTTCTCAAATCCAATATAATTCCAGAAACTCCTTTGGCTTTTAGTTGCTCTAATTCTTTTCTCACATCTGTAGCTGCGTTTCGTTGGCCATAATCATTAAAACTGACATAAAATTTAGGGAGTTCAATAAGACCAAATTTCTTATTTTCTATATCAATTAAGGACGACCGAGCAAAGGTTTCTGCCAATTCGACTATATCTCTAACCACAGGCACTACCTCAATTTTTCCATCCACTCGTTTAACTTTTAAGAAGACCGTTGTTCCCTTGGGCCCTTTTATCAATTTTATAGCATCTTCTAAGCGCATACCAGAAATAGAAGTACCTGTTTCATTTTCTTGTGCAACCTCTAAAATAAGATCTCCTACTTCCAAAAGCTCTCCTCTCCATACAGGACCCCCAGAAATTACTTCTACAATTTTAACTTCTCCGTTTCGTTTTTCAAGTCGAGCGCCAATTCCTTCAAACTTGCCAGAAATGCTCATGTCAAAACGTTCTTTATCGTTAGGGGCAAAATAAAATGTATGTGGGTCAAATTGAGTTACAATGGCATTGATGTAAAATTCAAACCAGTCTTTTCTTTCAAGTTCATTATAGCTTTCAAAAAAGGCCTTCATGTTGTCAAGAGTTGTTTCTCTAGCCTCTTGCTCTAAAACTGAGTCAGATTTTATTTCATATTCTGAATCCTGCTCTTTCTTCTGCACCTCATTTTCTTTCAAAGTGGTGAAACGTTCCAAAATATCTAACTTAAATCGTTTACGCCATCTCTCTACTAGCTCTTTTTTCGATTTTGCATAGGGTAAATTTTCATAATCGAGATTTACCTTTTCAATGACAATAAACTCAAAAGGCTGATCTAACCAGGAATTGTATAAAAGTTCTACTTCACTCATTCTCTCAATCAAAATATCATAAGCTCTATCAAAAAAATCTAAAGAAGTTTGTTTAAACTGATCATCGATTTCAAATTTGAATCGTTCCATTGAGCGGATGTCGGCATTTAAAAAGAAACGACGTTGCCCATCTATCGCTTTCAAAAAATTAAAGAAAACATTTTCAGAAAATTTATCATCTAATGTTTTAGGATCATAATGACCCCTTTCTAAAACATAAGATATAATTTCCATTAAAAATTTATCTTTTTCAGGATTTTTTTCATTTACAGTGACACCATAAACTAATGTGGTGATCAGCAAAAAAATTACAACGGTATACAGATAAAATCGCTTTTTCATAGTCTTTTTAGATTTTATAGCAATGCTAAAGATATGGATTCTGCTAAAAAGTTGATGTTAATAATCATATAAATAAACTCACTGGTTATTTCATACCTTTACCTTTTAATTAGATGCAAAAAAAACCACTCATATTAGTGACCAATGACGACGGAATTACTGCTCCAGGATTAAGGGCTTTAATTTTAGTAATGAATCAATTAGGAGAGGTTGTCGTTGTAGCCCCTGACAGTCCTCAATCAGGGATGGGCCATGCCATTACAATTAATTCAACGCTTCAATGTAGCCAGATCAAAATCGATGAAGGACCCCAAAAGGAATATAGCTGTTCTGGAACACCTGCCGATTGTGTGAAATTGGGTATCAATGAATTACTTTATCGCAAACCTGATTTGTGTGTTTCTGGAATCAATCATGGCTCTAACTCTTCTATCAATGTTATTTATTCTGGTACAATGAGTGCTGCTGTGGAAGCTGGAATTGAAGGCATTCCTGCCATAGGTTTTTCATTGTTGGATTTTCGTTGGGATGCGGATTTTGAACCAGTGATGCCCTTTGTCAAAAAAATCACTCAACAAGCATTAGGTAATTTGATTCCAAGGGGTGTTGTATTAAACGTCAACTTTCCTGTTTCGAAAGAGCAAGAAATTAAAGGAATTAAAATTTGTCGGCAGGCAAATGCCTATTGGATTGAGAAATTTGACAAAAGAACCAATCCCCAAGGAAAAGAATATTATTGGCTTACTGGAGATTTTATCAATGAAGATAAAGGGGAAGACACAGACGAATGGGCATTGAAAAATGGGTTTATTTCAATAGTGCCTACACAATTTGATTTGACAGCCCACCACAGCATTCAGCAGTTAAACACATGGAATTTTTAAAGGACAAAACATTTTATTGGGGTATTTTCACTGGGTTTTTGTGGACTCTGTTTGGAGTCTTCATTTTTACTTATTTTTTGTCTCAACACTCTATTGAAAGAAGTCTAAAATACCTGTATCAAAAAAATCAACTTGGTGGTTTAATTTCACTAGGGGCTCTAATAAATTTACCTATTTTCTTTTTGGCCCTTCGTAAAAATAAAATCCCGTTTGCTGCTGGAATTGTGTGTATTTCACTTTTAGTTGTTGTCGTTGTTGCCTTATTAAAAATTAATTAGCTTAAATTTCATAATTGGTGAAATACTATATTATTGCTGGTGAAGCCTCAGGAGATTTACACGGCTCTAACCTTATTCATGCGCTTCGAAAAAAAGACCCAAAAGCTGAAATCCGTTGCTGGGGTGGAGAGTTAATGAAAAATGCAGGGGCCACTCTTGTCAAAAACTACAAAGAATTAGCTTTTATGGGTTTTTGGGAAGTTTTAATCAACCTCAACACGATTTTAAAAAACCTGCGTTTCTGTAAAGAGGACATAGATAAATTTAACCCCGATCGAATTGTCTACATTGATTATCCTGGATTTAATTTAAGAATAGC
>CEOF01098089.1_pt1 | contig 17555 bp, 15 predicted proteins | sample 361311 | NCBI WGS metagenome assembly CEOF01 (sample SAMEA2619667, study PRJEB7988) | marine metagenome | biome: marine biome (ENVO:00000447); feature: surface water layer (ENVO:00002042); material: "saline water (ENVO:00002010), including plankton (ENVO:xxxxxxxx)" | depth 5 m
CCACGACCATCAATTTGGTAAATATCGCTACCCAGATTATCTACTTTGGGATTTAATTCAACGCTACCTAGCCGCCGAGGGTCTCGGATTGTTAGCAGCCCACCATCTTCAAATTCAATTGAAAACCGGTCCCAAAATGATTCATTTCTAGTGCTGGAATATTCAAGGTGATCAATAGAAGAAACGTTGTCGACGAGCAACCGACCAGTCATACCAAACCGCAATCCTAAAGTAACGCCACCCTTACTATCTAAAAGAAGCAACTTTCCGATTCTTCTTGCAGCGGTGAATTCATCGCCGACAAGAAAAGAATAAAGCTCTTCGCTACTAGTCTCACCCTTGAGATAGTAATTGTCTTCTGCAGTAACACTGCTAATTGTTCTACCTAAAGCTTGCAATGCACCAATCCGGTAGTACTCAACTTCAATTCCTTCTGGCATAGGTCTCCAAATAAATACTCTGACAGCTAAGTAACAATATAAATGCAGTTTTATATAAGACTTGAGAAAACTGTGCCGATTTCTTTTGTAGCTAGCAAGAAGCCATCATGACCGTTCGGGTCATCAATCTCGATGTAGCTACATTCTCCGCCAACTGCTTGGATGGCTTCCTGTATCTGAACCTGCTGGTGAGGAGGGTAGAGAATGTCTGTTGTGATACTCGCTGTTGCAACTTGAGCCTTGATTCTTGAAACAGCATCAGTCATGGTTCCCCTTCCTCGCGAAAGGTCGTGTGTATCCATAGCTCTATTCAAGACAAGATAAGAATTTGCATCGAATCTCTTAACTAGTTTTTCGCCATGGTAATCAAGATATGACTCGACCTGGAATCTATCCCAAAGACCAAATAGGGTGTCTTTATCCACGAGAGATCTTCCAAAGCGTGTTTCAAAGCTTTCATCACTTCGATAGTGAATTTGAGCGATAGCTCTGGCAATAGCTAACCCTGCATGCGGTCCATCACCTGGATCGGCATCATAGTAATTTCCTTCTCGCCAACGTGGATCTAACGCTAGAGCTGCCCTTCCAACTGCGCTCCAGGCAATTTGTTGTGCACTTGCTGATAATGCAGTAGCAACTGGTGCGATTCTAGGCACCCGGTCAGGGAACATCGCAGCCCATTCAAGAACCTGCATCCCCCCCATTGAGCCACCAATAATTGCATGCCAAATATCAATTCCAAGGTGATCCGCTACTTTTGCTTGAGCGCGAACGATATCGCGAATCGTTATATTCGGGAAGTCGCTTCCATACGGTCTACCAGTAACTGGATTCAAAGATGCTGGCCCTGTGCTTCCTTGACAACCCCCCAGTACATTAATACAAACGACGAAGTACTCGTCCGTATCGACTACTTTTCCCGGTCCAACAATTTCGTCCCACCAACCACGCGTAGGGTGCGATGAGCTGCTGTCCCCTGAAACATGTGAATCGCCTGTAAGAGCATGACATATGAGAATCGCATTGCTCGCATCTGAATTAAGCTTCCCCCAAGTTTCATAAGCCTGAATTACCTCTGGTAATGTCCCTCCTGGCTCTAAAGCGAATGGCCTTCCGTCAGTAATCGCTACAAATTTTCTGTGGCCGACAGGGTCCCCAGGGAACCATGCACCTGACACCGGTAAATCTCTTGAATAGATTTTAGGGTGAGTAGGAACAGAGGCTACAGCTGTTTCGACAAGACCTTGTCCGCCTTCAATTATGTCCAATGCTGGTCCTTTAGTTTTGTTTCTTCTAGACGATGCCATTCTATTCTCCTTGGTTGGCACCTTTGTTGCTTTCTGAGTTGCCTCAGACACTTTGTTGCCCTTTATCAGAGAGCCTCATCCCAGTTAATTCTGGAAGCACCTTGGGTGCCTTTCCCAGGTTGCTGAGTTCAGCTTTCACTGAACTTCTCTTAATGCTGTTTTCAGTGAATCAGCAGAATTTAGAAACTCCAACATTAATAGCAGATTCCTAACGCCAACGGGGAATTCGACTTATCCACCATTCCAGCAAAGCAGGATCTTCGCTTTCATATGCTTGCCCCATTTTTTTACCCATTTCTATTAGTGAGCGTTTCCACTCTTGCTCGCTTTGAGCAGTGAAAGCTTCTTTTGCGAAAAGTGCTGCCTCACTCCAAGAATCTGATTCTTGTGGCAGCGGTATTTGATTTACCTGTTTTGCCGAAAGCTTTATTGTGTCTGAAGACAAAGCTGATCCGGCAGTCCTTGAAAATGAATACGCGCTTACTGCAGGAGAGCTCAACATGGCCGTTATCTTCCAAATATCACTTTCAGCGCACTCAACACTTATTGTTGGAGTAGAAGGGATCAGTGTCCCTTCTGGATCTGGAAGCACTTCTAAGATTTTCGTTTGAGTAGCAACAAGCACTTTTGGTTTTAGACGACCAGTAACCCATTCATGCAGATTAGGGTTCTCTTGAGCAAGAGTCTCTAAATTAACCACTGGGTTGCTTCGAATCTCTCCACCGAATCTGAATTTTCCTGTTCCCCATCGATTGCGCAAAGGATCTATCATCCCAACGGTAATAAGCGGGGCTGTTCTAGGCCCTACTTGACGATATTCGAAAACATGATCTATTAAACCATAGTATTGATCTCTAAACCCTGCAGTTGCTTGAGCTCGGCTTTCTAATCTCGCTCCAGAAATATCAACCGATGGTGTTCCTTGAACAATAGAAATTGCTTTCGCCCAACTCTCGCCTTGTTCAAAATAACCCTTTTGCTCTTGGACATCTTTACCTTTCCAAACAGCAACTGGGTTGAGAGCGGGGCCTTTAGTCAGAAGCGGGGCGCACACATTTACACCAGCCTCAAAAATATTAGGTCCTCCCACCCACACACCCATTAGAGTTGAAGATTCTTCGATGTTTTCACGGATTGGTCTTGCATCAGCTGTTGCAAGAATTGATTGTGGCTGGATCAGCAAGATTCTTCCGCCTTCAGCTATTAAAGAAATAGCTACCAGCAGGAAATATCCTGCTGTATCAGCATAAGGACCAGCATTCACTCGCCATCTATCCCTAAGATACCTAGTTTCGGCCATTGGTCTAGCTGTTTTTTCCTGAAGTTGATTTTGGAATGGAGGATTTCCAATGACCGCTTTGAAACCACCACTCGGAGGATTTGGAAATGCTTCAATTCCAACTTGAAGTGAGTTCGCAACAACAAGATTACCTTTCGGAGATAGCCATTCGGAGGTTGACCCCCATAGAGAAAGCGCTGCTTGAGTAACTTCAATGGCACCTTCATCTAAATCGATACCCCATAATAAGTTCTCAACAATCTCAATATTTTTTATTCCAATTCCACTGAGATATTCAGCGGCTGCAAGTAGGAATGCTCCGCCACCGACAGATGGATCACAGATTGGACCTGGTTCCAGATTTCCCAAAGCTAACTTTGATAATTCTCTAGCCACTGGGTACGGCGTATAATGCACTCCTTCATTGCGGCGCTTGGAGGAGTCAAGACTCCTCTCATAGGCAGCTCCGATGTGGTCAGGAGTGTAATTGAGGTGATCAGGCGCAACCAGCACACCACGGTTGAGTAATTTAGGCTGGTTAATATCGGAAGGCAATTCTTTTTTTGCCGCTATCTCTCTTGCAACTGCTGCTGCAATATCGAGTGGGCTCTCACCAACTTCAGCATTGAAACGAACCCATTCATAGAATTCTTTCTCCGTCAGCTGCTTATCGGTTCTGGACATGAACTAATTCTAGAGGAATACTCTGACTAAAAAAACTGTGGTCTCAAGTGCCGGGTTCCCAATCACTGAGATCACTTAGTCGAGAATCATTTGAAAACATTTCAACTACAGCGACATCCAACCCAACACGCTTCTGAAGGCGCTTTACGACAAGCTCCTCATCCCATAATGAGAGCGTGACAACGAGCCCTTTCGTACCTGCACGCGCTGTCCTGCCTGATCTATGAAGGTAGGTTTTGTGGTCACTAGGGGGATCATAATGGATGACAACTTCAACATCATTAACATGGATTCCTCGTGCAGCCACATCCGTTGCAACTAGAACTGGAAGCTTGCCTTGAGCGAAGCGGTCAAGAGCTTTCTCGCGGATATTCTGTCGCAAATCACCATGTATAGCTTGAGCTCGTATTCCTTCGTCAAGAAGTTTTTTGACAAGCCGATCGCAGCCGGCTTTTGTATTGGAAAACATAAGCGTCCGGGAAACAGGCCGGGATATCGCAGCAGCTACTTTAACTTTGTCGCGTTGATGAACATGAATAAATCTATGAGTCATTTCCTCAACCGTTATCTCTTCAGCTTCAACTTCATGCATAGTTGGGTCAGTCTGATAACGCTGTATTAGCGAATTAACAGCCCCATCTAGAGTGGCGCTAAAGAGAAGGGTCTGGTGTTTCCGTTCGACTTTTCGAAGTATCCATTCAACTTGAGGCAAAAACCCCATATCAGCCATTCTGTCAGCTTCATCTACTACTACGATCTCAAGCTCTTTAACATTTATCTCTTGCCGCTCAAGTAGATCAATCATTCTACCGGGTGTAGCAACGACCATATCAACGCCTTTTTTGATTATCCGGATTTGTTCATCAATGTTCGCTCCACCATAAATAGCTGCAATTTCCATTCCTTTTGAATTAGAAAGAGGTTCAAGCTCCTCACGCACTTGAGTCGCTAACTCCCGAGTAGGGACTAGTATTAATCCCCTAAGTTTTGTCTGTGCTTTTTTTAAATTCTGAATCATAGGAATTCCGAAAGCAAGGGTTTTCCCAGAGCCAGTCTTGGCTTTTCCGCATACATCTAAACCAGACAGCGCATCTGGAATTGTTAGAGACTGGACTGGGAAAGGGGAAGAAATCTCCCTTACAAGTAAAGCATCCGCTATTTCTTGATCGACACCAAGGTCAACCCAAGAGTCAGAATTTCCCATTATTTATATCGCCTTTGCAAGAGACAACCCACACGTAATGAAAGACTCAGTCGATGATTTTCTATAAAAGCCACGATGTTTAAGAATACATGCTGTGAGTTCTGGTCCGTGTATCCCCTATGACTGCTTAAGACCCTGTTACTCAAAATCTTCTAAACGTACTATTTCAACTTTCTGCAGCATTCCTTTAAGTTCCACTTCCCCTATGGGCTTTGAAGGGGTATTGACCATCAACGACGTCATCATCTCTTTAGTGGCTAGAACCTCTCCTGGATCCGCTAACTCACACAACCTAGCTGCGAGATTAACAGCGTGACCTAGATGGTCTTCGCCATCAATCATCAGGACAGGTCCAGAAGCAAGTCCGGCCCGAAGTTTGAGGCTTTCATCTAAAGCTTCCATCCGGCCTTGCATTTCCATAATAGCTTCTGTTGCAATTTCTGGCTCTACGGCTACCAGCATCGCTCCATCTCCAAGCCATTTCGCTATTCTTAGTCCCTTACGTGACGCTATTTCTCTGACAAATAGTCGGAATTTATTGATTTCGTTTAACGCTGCTTTATCCCCTTGGCTATCAGTAAAACGCGTAAACCCTGACAGGTCAATAAAAGCAAAGGTTCTTTCAAACCGGTCTTCGTAAGGATTATCTTGAAGCATAAATCACCATTTAAAGAAACTAGCGGATAACTGCTTTACATGCAGTTATAAAATTGATCAATTTAATCGAGCCAGGACTCTTTAGCGTCATCTTTCAAATTAGAGTTAGTTTTCCCTTTTGCAAAAGCAGAATTTCTCTTAACCCCTATCATCATCAAGCCAATACTACTAATTGCTACAATCCCAAATATCCATATATTAATTCTGATGCCACCGAGTTGAGTAGCTTCATCAATTCTCAGCGCTTCAACCCACAAGCGCCCTATTGAATAAAGTAAGAAATACGCTACAAGCATGAATCCTTTAGGAAGTATCTTCATTTTTTCTATTTTCAGTAGCACAAAAATAACAAGCAAATTCCACAAAGATTCGTAAAGGAAGGTTGGGTGAAATGTATCTTCACCTTGGTAATTGATGGGTCTCTTTTGCGGGTCAATTGAAAGTCCCCATGGTAGATTCGTGGGTTTGCCAAACAATTCCTGATTAAAATAATTTCCCCACCTACCAATTAGCTGTGCCAAAGGCAAAGCAGGAGCAACTATGTCTGTAACTGTTTTGATATCTAGATCTTTTCTGCGGCAGTACAGAATTGCAGCACCAACCCCAAAAATAAGACCACCAAGTATTCCTAAGCCGCCTTCCCAAATCTTTAAAGCGCTTCCCCAATTACCTTGAAATCTTCGCCAATCTGTAGCTACATGGTATGCACGGGCCCCAACTAAACCTGCAGGCACTAGCCACATTGCGATTGCTGACGCATGCTCCGGATCAAGTTTTCTCTGTTCAAACCTCTTTGCCATCAACCAAACAGCTGCTAAAACTCCTAACGCAATCATAAGCCCATAGGCACGCAATGTGATAGGTCCCAGGTCAAATGACCCTGAACTAGGACTTGGAATAGAAGAAAGCACGACTGTCCCTTTTCGTTGAGATTTTCTATGGACTAGTGTAGTCCATTGACTTCATCTCATCGCATGTGGCTACCATAGACAGTGAATGACTGATGTAGATAAAATACGTAATTTAATATTTGGATATGCTCGGGCGATTGATTCCGGGGATTTCGTTGAAATTGGAAGGCTTTTCAGGCACGGAAGGATAATTCTTAACTCGAAGAGTTCAGACAGTGACGTTGTGGGGCAGGAGGCTATTACATCCTTGTACGAAAAGACGACTCGCAGGTATGAAGATGGAACTCCCCACACTCAGCATTTAACTACAAATGTTGAAATAAGTATCGAGGGTGAGATTGCATCCTCAATTTCATATTTTACTGTCTTGCAGAGCCTCAATGATTTTAATCTTCAACCAATTATTTCTGGTAAGTATTTTGACACTTTTACTCTAGATAATAAACAGTGGTTTTTTGAAACCAGATTGATTGAGGTAACCCTGATTGGTGACCTCTCTAAACACCTGCTAATTGATCTACCTGAAAGTAAAGATTAGATTTGTTCTTCCAGAATTAATGGTATACATTAATTAGATAGCAACGTTGTTGCACTAATCCTCGGGAGTTAGGTGAAAGTCCTAACCGGTGGTGATAATGATTAATCATTTAGCCCACGAGTCTTTCGAAAGATTGACTGACTTGGTGTGATTCCAAGGCCGACGGTCAAAGTCCGGATGGGAGAGGAATTGGATTAATTGATCCACGCCTGCCCGCTCCCAAAAACAAGGGAGTGAAATGTTTACAGGAATTATTGAAGAAGTCGGAACTATTCTAAATCTTTCTCCTTTAGGTTCTGGTGTCAGAGTAAAAATAGCATCATCGACTGTTCTTTCCGACATAGAAATTGGAGCATCAATAGCTGTAAACGGTTGTTGTCTAACTGTTACTGAATTTAGTGACGACTGGTGGAGTGCCGATGCCGTTCCGGAAACAATGAACCGAACGAGTCTTGGAGCTTTAACTCAGAACAGCCTTGTTAACTTAGAACGGCCCACAAAAGCAGACGGTAGGCTTGGCGGGCACATAGTCCAAGGGCATGTAGACGCTACGAGTTCGATCTCAAAGATAGAAAAAGAAGATGATGGCTCTTACCGGTACACCTTTACGCTTGATAAATCATGGAGTAGGTACGTGTGCGAGAAAGGATCTATTGCCATAGACGGCATTAGCCTTACAGTTGCGGCTGTTGAAAACGACCATTTCTGCGTAGCAATTATCCCTCACACATGGGAGGTAACAAACTTAGGACGCAAGGTCGTTGGAGATCTAGTAAATATTGAAGTTGATGTTCTCGCCAAATATGTTGAGCGGCAACTAGCCTATACACAACAGAAAGAAGAGAATAGTGCCTGAACTAAATACAATTAGAGAAGCTATTGACGCAATAGCAGCAGGTAAATTCGTTGTAGTCGTTGACGATGAAGATAGAGAGAATGAGGGCGATCTTATTATCGCCGCAGAATGTGTGACGGCCCAAGATATGGCCTTTATGGTGAAATATACGAGTGGTGTCGTGTGCTGTCCTATTACCAATGAGCGAGCTGACGCATTGCACCTTCCTTTAATGGTTGCTAATAACACTGAAGCCATGGGAACAGCTTTCACTGTTTCAGTTGATGTAGCTGAAGGAACATCAACTGGCATCTCAGCTAGCGATCGAGCACTTACGTGCAGAGCCTTAGCAGATGATGGTGTTATCGCAAGCGGATTCGCACGGCCAGGACATATATTTCCCCTTCGCTCAAGAGCAGGAGGCGTTTTAAAGCGAGCAGGCCACACTGAGGCAGCTGTTGATTTAGCTACAATGGCTGGCCTTTCACCAGCCGGCGTAATTTCTGAAATAGTTTCCGACGATGGGACTATGGCTCGTTTACCTGAACTTTTAGAATTCGCCGAAAAACACGCCATCCCTATTATCTCCATAGCGGACATGATTCGATATCGAAACCGGCACGAAAGACTTGTTGAAAGGTTTTCAACCGCGAGAATTCCGACACAATACGGTGAATTCGAAGCTAGGATCTATCGAAGTTCTCTTGATGAAGTAGAACATATCGCTCTTGTAACAGCTAATTTTGAACCTGATAAAAATCCTTTAGTGCGCGTGCATTCTGAATGCCTAACAGGTGATGTCCTAGGTTCAATTCGGTGTGACTGTGGTTTTCAACTTGACAGAGCTACTCAACTCATCGCTGAAAATGGGAATGGGGCAATTATCTATCTACGTGGGCACGAAGGAAGAGGAATAGGATTAGGTCATAAGATGCGTGCCTATGCGCTTCAAGACGAAGGGTTAGACACTGTTGACGCTAATGTCGCACTCGGATTTCCGGTAGATTCACGAGAGTATGGAATCGGAGCACAAATAATAGCAGATTTAGGAATTCAAAAGATGCGCCTACTTACGAATAATCCCTCTAAGTATGGTGGTTTACAAGGGTACAACCTTGAAATCGTCGAACGAGTCCCGCTAATCGGTGGTGAAACTTTAGAGAATACTAAATACCTTCAAACCAAAGAAGAGCGTTTAGGGCATCTAATCGGCGCTGATACTGATACCAGTGGAAAGGCAACAAATGACTGATGATAAATCCATTGCTATTATCGTTGGTCGCTTTAATCAAGAGATCTCTAATCGCTTACTTGATGGGGCCCGTAATCATTTAAAAGAAGTTGGCATACCGGATAGCAACATATCAGTTCACTGGGTTCCTGGTGCGTTCGAGATTCCTTTTGCATGTCTACAAGTAATTGAGAATACTCATGTAGATGCTGTTATAACTTTAGGAGCCATCGTCCAAGGCGGCACTCCACACTTTGATTTCGTCGCAGGTGAATGCATCCGAGGAATCCAACAAGTTAGCCTCTCTACCGGCACTCCAATCGCACTAGGGGTGCTGACTACTGACACATACGAACAAGCTTTAGAGAGGTCTGATACTAGCTACGTTGACCATGACGGGTCTACAGGAGATAAAGGTTCTTCCGCTGCAGAAGCAGCCATCGCTATGGCAGAATTATCCAAATCATTAAATACTCAAAATTAACTTTCCCTAGAGTCGTAGCATGGCTGAATAATCCCGAAGGTTGCCATCATGAACAGTTGGAGAATTAACTGCTCTGTCTCTGCATAGGACAGGCTGCCATATGACCTATTCTCTATATGACTTAGATTCCAAAATCTATGACAGCCCTAACAACTTCACCATTTTTCATTGCATCAAAACCATCATTAATTTCTTCAAGTGTGATCGTTCGAGAAACCATTTCATCAAGTTTAAGACGGCCTCCTAGATACAGGTCACAGAGATGAGGCATATCAACTTTGAAGTTGTTGGAACCCATAATTGAACCTTGGAGCCTTTTCGCTGACAGGAATAAATCGGTACCAGGAATTTCTAGATTAACTCCAGGAGGGATCATTCCCATAACAGTAGCTAGACCACCAGGTCGTATCATGCCGTAAGCTTGCTCTGCGGTCAGCTTAAGACCTATTGCTTCAAAGCTGTAGTCCACCCCTCCTCCTGTGAGTTCCAAAACCTGCGCAACAGGGTCTCCATCATTGGGATTAACCGTGTGTGTTGCTCCAAGCTGTGTTGCCCAGTCTAACTTTTGCTCCTCTAAGTCAACAGCGATAATTTGGCGGGCTCCGGCTAGATGAGCTCCTTGAATTGAAGAAATACCGACTCCGCCACAACCAACCACAGCAACGGTTGACCCTGGCTTAACCTCTGCGCTTCGAAAAACGGCACCTACTCCAGTTGTTACGCCGCACCCAATCAGAGCTGCACGATCGAGTGGCATTTCAGGGCTTATTTGTACCACTCCATTTTGATGCACGAGCATCTCTTGTCCAAACGAACCTATACCTGTGAATTGATTAACCGAAACACCATCGCCATCGGTAATTCTTGGTTTCTGACCGTGTGGTCGATCCTGCACTTCGCCTCTTTCAGAACAGATGTAGCTATGACCTGTAAGGCACCTGTCACAATGGCCGCAGAACATTGAAAGGCAGGTAATGACATGGTCACCAATATCAATACCTACGACATCATCCCCAACAGCTTGAACTATTCCTGCAGCTTCATGACCGAGAAGCATTGGATACATAGCAAGCATAGCCCAGCTACCGTCAATGAAATGAAGGTCGCTGTGACAAAGCCCGGAAGCAACTGTTTGAATAAGCACTTCATTGCGATCAGGTTTATCGATAGTGACATCTTCAATATCCAAAGAGCCACTGTCATCACGTAATATTGCAGCTTTCATGCTTCCCCCTTGAAAACAGGATTGAATAAACTTTAATTAACGTTACTGTAAATCAAGGGCAGAGTTAGGGTAACAAGATATTTAAATTTGCTTGATTACTCTCTTAACTATCTCTTCTAGTATTTCAGGGTCTGTAGCAAAGTTCAGGCGAGCATAGCTGCTGCTCTGACGCCCAAATTTACTTCCTGGTTCCAAAGCAACTTTTCCTGCCCTCAGAAGATGCTTTGCTGGGTTTTCGCTTATTGATGTTTTTGAAAAGTTAAGCCACGCTAGATACGTTGCTTCGGGCTTACACATCTCCACATTAGAATTCAAAAATTGGTCATAAACATAAACGCTGTTTGCCCTTATTATTTCCTTAGTTTCTTCTAGCCATGCATGTCCTGACTTCCAAGCCGCTGCGGTCGCAGCAGCACCAAACGAACTTGGTTGCCCTAAAAAATGAATCGGTAGAGAATGAATCCTCTCTAGAATCTTAGGATGCCCTATATGGGCGATAGAACATCTCGCTCCTGCCAGATTAAAGGTCTTACTAGCGGAACCGATAGTGATAGTTCTAACCCTCAAATCATCACCAGAATCGACCAAAGGATAATGTGGCTTTACCCCGAGTGTAAGGTCTGCCCAAATTTCATCACTAATCACTAACAGGTCCTTTTCTACTACGACTTGCGAAAAATCATTTAACTCCTCCGGAGTAAAGATATGCCCGGTTGGATTATGAGGCTGACAAAAAAGAACAATGCGAGTTCGCTCATCAATTGAATCTCGGAATCTATCAATATCAATCTTCCAATCTGTTTCACGAAGGGGAATATCTACAAGCCTCCTCCCTGCGTCTTCTACAGCTGATGCAAAAGGGTGATACACAGGTGAGAAAAGTGCTACTCCATCACCAGGTCCCGTGTGCATCATCATTGCCACCTCTAATGCCTGAATAGAGGAAGTAAAAATTATACATTCATCTTCGGCTATCTCTAGACCATGTTGACCCCGCACCCATTCCACCCATAATGAAATCAGCTGATCAATATCATTGAACCGGTAACCGTAATCGCGAGAACGTACCATCTCCTCTAGTGCATTAGTTACCGCTATCGGCGATTCAAAATCCATGTCAGCGACAAAAGCCGGAAGCACATCGTCAGGATATTTTGTCCATTTCAAACCCTTTATCGCTTTCAATCTTGAGGTATTTTCGGTGAACACTTTTTTCGCTTTTCTGGGAGTAAGACAAAGTGGACTAGCTACAACCGCTGGTAGTTCCGCAACTTTGACAAGTAAAGCAACTTCCAGATCTGCGCATTCCTGTCCCACACTGCATGCAAAAAGGAGCGTCGTATACAATCGTAACGCTTTCCTCTTCTATCAAATTCGTCGGTGGGTCTGGAAGAATTTCTACCTCTTGAGCAGAAGCTACCGCTGCCTCTTCAACGCCAGGCAATGTCGGTTGTGTTCTTTCTCCAGTCGTAAAAATATTTAGCGAAGACCTTCTAGATGGTGACAAGTATTCAACCGCTAGTCGTCTAAATAAATAATCAATCAAACTTGAAGCGATTCGTAAGTCAGGATCATCAGTAATTCCGGCAGGTTCAAATCTCATTCCAACAAAAGCAGATACATATGCTTCTATCGGAACTCCATATTGCAATCCATGACTGACTGCCATCGCAAAAGCATCCATAATCCCAGCTAATGTGCTTCCTTGCTTGCTGACTCTTATAAATATTTCACCAGGTCGGCCATCAACATATTCACCTACTGTGACAAATCCCTTACAATCAGCAACTCGAAATTCGAAAGTTTTACTTGACCTTGTCCTAGGCAGTTTCTCTCGTTGCGGCCGCATTGCACCAGACAAGAGGTTTTCCGCAGCAGCGGATATCGGGTCAATTTTGCTTTCACCATCAACAGATAATGGTTGAGCTACCTTACAATTATCTCGGTAAATAGCAACTGCTTTCACACCGGTCTCCCAGGCTTTAAAATAAAGTTTCTCCACATCATCTACAGTCGCAGACTGGGGCAGGTTTACGGTTTTTGAAATAGCACCAGACAAGAAGGGCTGTACCGCTGACATCATTAACACGTGACCCATCGGTTCAATATAATTCTCCCCCATTGAACAAGCGAAAACTGACAAGTGTTCTTCCTTTAGGTGGGGTGCTTGGAGAACACTGCCACTATTTTCTATGCATTCAACGATTTCCCCACTTTGAATTACATCGTAACCAAGTTTTTCAAGCGCTCTAGGAATAGTTTGATTTACAGTGGTGATAGTCCCTCCGCCAACAAGCGTTTTTGTTTTTTTAAGACCGAGATCAGGCTCAACACCTGTGGTATCGCAGTCCATCATAAAGCTAATGGTTCCTGTAGGGGCAAGAACAGTAACTTGTGCATTCCGCACTCCGTCCTGTTGGGCAAACCTGAGCGCATTCCCCCATACTTCAACTGCCGCAGCCAGCAGAGACGCAGGCACAGCCTCGCTTGCATTAATATTCTCTAGCGATTTTCTATGGGCCTCAAGAACAGCGAGGGTAGCTTCTTTATTTAGTTCGTATGCGCCAAAGGAACCCATCCTCGCTGCAATTTGCGCTGACGTTCTATATGCTTCTCCAGTCATAACTGCGGTAATAACACCTGCAAGACTTCGAGCATCATCGGAGTCATACGGCAATCCAAGAGCCATTAGCAAAGCTCCCAAATTAGTGTAACCCAGACCTAATTGTCGAAAATTTCTAGCATTTTCTCCTATAGCTTTAGTTGGGTAATCCGAAGGTGAAACTAAAATTTCTTGTGCAGTAATCATTAACCTGACAGCATGCCGAAAACTATCTACGTCAAAGATTCCTTCACTATTTAGGAACTTTAGGAGATTAAGAGAGCTCAAATTACAAGCTGAATTATCCAAATGCACATACTCGCTACACGGATTACTCCCGTTGATACGACCGCTGACCGGAGTAGTGTGCCAACGATTGATAGTCGTATCAAATTGAATTCCAGGGTCAGCGCAGTCCCACCCTGCTTGAGCAATCTGAGCAAACAGATCTCTGGCCTTTATGCTTTTAATTGTTTCGCCAGATGTTCTAGCTGTTAAATCCCAATCTGCACCCGTTTCTACTGCCTTCATAAAATCGTCGCTAACACGGACAGAATTATTTGCATTTTGATATTGAAGAGAAAAAAGGTCTACCCCATCAATACCTACATCAAAGCCAGCTTCTCGAAGAGCCCTAGCTTTCTTCTCCTCACGAGATTTGGACCAGATGAACTCCTCAATATCAGGGTGGTCACAATCAAGCATTACCATTTTCGCTGCACGACGAGTCTTTCCACCTGATTTAATAGTCCCTGCACTAGCATCTGCTCCTCGCATAAAACTCACAGGGCCGCTCGGTGTTCCGCCTCCAGTTATTTCTTCAACACTGGAACGGATGCGGCTAAGATTCGCACCTGAACCAGAGCCACCTTTAAAAATTTTACCTTCCTCTACGTACCAGTTCAAAATGCTATCAATCGTGTCATCAACTGCGAGAATAAAGCAAGCACTGCTCTGCTGAGGAACATCTGGTACGCCTATGTTGAACCAAACTGGTGAATTGAACGAAGCTTTCTGATTAATCAACAAAGCTATAAGTTCATCTTGAAAAACATCTCGCTCATCGTTACTGGAAAAGTAGCCATCTTGCTCTCCCCAATGAACTATCTGCCCTACAACGCGGCCCACTAATGTTTTGAGAGACCTTTCTCGATTCTCACTTTCCAAAGCTCCCCGGAAGTATTTTTGAGCAACTATATTACTAGCATTTATTGACCAGTCAGTTGGAAATTCAACATCCTTTTGTTCAAAAGCAACTGAACCATCTGCCCAATTTTGAATTATTGCATCGCGTGTTCCCCAAACGACCCCATCGAAGGGGCTTTCCTGCCCATCGGTCATTTTTCGGCTAAAGCCTATCGCTGGTTTGTTTGTTATTTCAGCCATAACTGTGTTGTGCTTTCCATTCTTTAGAAATTCTTGAGATTGTTGTGACGGACCCAGCCCATAGCAGGCAAGAATTAGATCTGGATACTTTAGAAGTTCCATTCTTCATAATTCCAAGGCAGGGATCTACTTTCTGAATTTCCAAAAGCTCATCCCATTGTTTTCTTAATTGCCACCATTCCGCCAAAGGGCTTTTAGATCCATCACTATGACATAATCTACCTAGTATGCTCTGTGGATTACCAGAGGAATTCAATGGGGATTTCATTGTGGATATAAACCTAGTTTTTCCACAGGAAAGCGAAACATGACAGCTACAACACCTGAGATTACAAGTCTTATAAATACCTACTTGTCCGATCGGCGCTCTCATGAAAACGGGAACCCCTGGGTTATGTTAAACATGATTGCATCGTCTAATGGGCTAGCAACGATCAATGGGTCCTCCGGTTCATTAGGCGGACCAGCCGATAAAGCACTATTTAAAGCTCTAAGGAGTACTGCTGACATAATCTTGGTCGGGTATCGGACTGTTCTTGATGAACAGTATGGACCTCCAGTCCTAACTGATGAACTCATTGATGCCAGAAAATCTAAAGGCAAAAGTCCTTTGCCGTTAATAGCGGTGATAAGCAATAGATTAGATATAGACGTTGATTTACCTTTATTTCGATCGAAGGAATACCAGCCGATTTTAGTGACTTCCCTGGCATCATCCAAGAGTAGAAGAATGCAACTTGAATCGTGCAGTGACGTTTTCATATGCGGAGATAAGGTAGTTGACCTTCGCAAAGCAATTTTCTCATTAGCTGGCCGGCATGGGAAAGTTATCCTAGTAGAGGGTGGACCTTCATTAAATAAGCAGTTAGTGGCTGAAGACGTTTTTGATGAATTATGCATTACAACAAGCCCTTACCGATCCGAAGACGAAGCTTCCGATGTTGTTACAACTGGGAGTAGCTACGACGAAGGATTAATGGAGACCGAAAGGGTCATCAAAGTAGAAGATTTTACTTTTACTAGATTTACCCGAACAAGAGGAAAGAAAATTTAGCGCCTCGCTAGTCGTCGACGCTAAATCAATTAATTACTTAAAATTAATTCCTGCCCTATATATAGGGAACTTCCTCCGTTCAATGCTGCTAAACGGTCAACAGTGTCACGAGGATCTCCATCATTATCAATTCCCATAGAGATTGACCAAAGAGTGTCACCGGACTGAACTATATAGATTTCTCTAGGAGCGTCGGGAGAAAGGTCAGCTCCTACCTGTTGATCGTTCAGTCCGGTAACGTGAGCAAATACAGTCCAAAGAAGCGCACCAAGCACGACGAGTAGAACCCCGGTGAAGAGACGTCTTAATCGGTTACCAGATGAGGTTGCCTCACCAGAAGCTGAGGCGAAATTAGAAGTTCTTATTCCTAGTGGAATGGTTTCTAAAGACACTTTTGTACTCTGGATTTTTTCCATATCTAGTATTGGATTGAATGTGATTGTATTTTGCATATTTTCATACTCCCAAACAGGTGTGACATTTTAGGTTTTTTTACATAAACCCTTGACACCGAACAATTGTTCGGCGAACATAAGTTCTACGAACATGTGTTCTACTATATACGAACATATGTTCGGTTACAACCGTGTAATTTAATTTCTATTCAACCTCACTGGAGGAAATATGGCACAGACAGATATCAGCGACCGCCAGCGTTCAATTTTGCAATTTATAGATGAAACGATCCGTGATAAGGGATTCCCTCCCACCGTTCGCGAGATAGGTCAGGCTGTTGGGTTAAATTCCCCAGCATCAGTACATACACATCTCAGCACTCTGCAGGAAAAGGGTTTTATCAGGCGAGATCCGACTAAGCCGCGAGCTATTGAAGTTCATTGGGACTCCAGTTCAGGAGCCGTGATAGACAGGAGACCAGTAACCCACGTGCCTTTAGTCGGTGATGTTGCTGCAGGAACAGGCGTCTTAGCTGCTGAGAATATTGAGGAAGTAATGCCGCTTCCTTCAGACCTTACTGGCCATGGTGATCTTTTCATGCTTCGAGTTAGGGGTGACTCAATGATCGAGCTAGGAATATTCGACGGCGATTTTATTGTAGCTAAGAAAGAAAAATCTGTTAACGAAGGGGACATAGTCGTTGCGGGGATACCCAACGATGAAGCAACAATCAAAACCTTTTCACGAGATGGAAGCGAGATACTTCTAATACCCGCTAATTCTTCTATGGAGACTATGCGGTTTTCAGAGTCTGAAGTTTCCGTATACGGTAAAGTGGTAACAGTTCTTCGGAAGCTTTAAACGCCGAGGGTAAGCATTTGCTTGAGGGCTTTAAAACAACCCTCAACGGAATTCTTATCAACACGTTCATTCTTTGTATGCGCTAATGTTGCGTCTCCAGGGCCAAAATTAACTGCTGGAATACCCCTCTGGTCAAAGAATGCTACGTCAGTCCAGCCAAGTTTAGCTTTCACTTCAAGATCATGATTTTCTATCATCGATACAAGTAGCGGGTTGGAGAGGCCGGGTTTCGCTGGCGGAGCTGCGTCTACCAGCTCCAGTCGATCTCCTTCTTCCATGAAGGGTTCAAGGAAACTCCGAATTTCATTTTCTGCTTTTGCAAGGTCCCGATCTGGTGCCACTCGGTGATTAATAGTCAAACTTGCAGAGTCTGGAACAACATTTCCTGCTATACCACCCTCAACTTTCACTACCTGAAGAGCCTCACGGTATTGGCATCCTTCCAGAATTGGCTCACGCGT
>CEOF01206983.1_pt1 | contig 17444 bp, 17 predicted proteins | sample 361311 | NCBI WGS metagenome assembly CEOF01 (sample SAMEA2619667, study PRJEB7988) | marine metagenome | biome: marine biome (ENVO:00000447); feature: surface water layer (ENVO:00002042); material: "saline water (ENVO:00002010), including plankton (ENVO:xxxxxxxx)" | depth 5 m
TGAGAATTATAGATTATGATTGAAACGGGTTTTTTTAGTTGCCATCTGAGATGTTTAGAGATTTGTTCATACGCTTTGATAGACTCTTCCATGGTATAAGTGGCTAATTCAATTTGATCACCATAATAATAGATTGCAAAATTATAATCCGGATTCGCAATATAGTTCCATTCAAAATCGCGGTATTGTACTTTATTCTGTCCAAAAGCTTGGGCTTGTACTGACGAAGAGAGAACAAAAAATGAGAATAGGATATATTTAATCATATTATAATATATATCAATATATGACTTTTGTTCCTAAAATTCAGTTATTATAAACTATTAAAATTGAATAAAAGATATATCTTTCTAGATTGACTAGCCTACTAAATATCCTTTATTTTACATACTATGGATTTACCAATCTATTTTATATCGGACATACATTTGTCTTTAAACCTAACAGAGAAGGAAAAACAAAGACAAAGAAGACTTTTTGATTTTTTTAAGGAAATAAAAAATACAGGCGGTACACTTGTCATAAATGGTGATTTGTTTGATTTTTATTTTGAGTATAAAAACGTTATACCAAAGGTTTTTTTTAAATTTTATCATGAGCTCATGAAGGTTCGAGAATCAGGAATTGAAGTACATTATGTTTTAGGCAATCATGATTTTTGGGTAAAAGATTTCATAACTGAACAATTATTTGATAAAACATATTTTTCTGATACCTCTTTTGAAGTTAATAATACAAAAATTTATGTCACACATGGAGATGGCTATCTTTCATGGGACAGGGGATACAGAGCATTAAGAAAAATTATAAGATCTAAGCTATTTATAAATCTATACGGTATGCTACATCCTAGGATAGGATATGCCATAGGTAATTTTGTATCTAAAAAAGGTGGAAACTATTTACATTCAGCTGAGCGAAACAAAAAAATATCTGATGAGATGTCTATACACGCCAAGAAAAAGATAGATCAAGGATTTGATTACTTTATCTCTGGTCATTATCATCAAGCAGAAGACAGAAAACTAAACGATGGTAATATGATAATATTGGGAGATTGGCTTAGTTTTTTTACCTATGCTAAGTATGATGGAAGCAAAATAAAGCTACACAAATGGAAAGAAAGTTGAAATATAAAAATCAATTAATAATTCTAACTTTTTTCTCATTATTTTTTAGTAGCTGCTCAACAATACAACGCTTTTTACCAAATAGAAAAAGTTCAAACGATGAAATTTCCTATGAACTTATTGAAAATTTAAGTTTGTCATTTTCGGAAGGTAAATTACAAGCGCTAGAGGAAATGATAGCAATTTACAATGATTCAAATCAACCATTTGATGTCAGAATGGCTGCAGGTAGGGCTTTAGCAACTACTCAACATCCTACTGCATTAAATGCTTTGTCTATAACCGTTGGAGAAGCTGCTGCATTAAACGTCACATTTATGATAGCATCAATAGAGCTATTAGCTCAATTTAGGGATGATCCAAGGGCAGCAGATGCTATGGTCGCAGCAATGAATCGAGTTGAAGAAAAAACAAATACTTTACAAATGGCTTTAGTTCAAAATTTGAATAAAGTACGAACTAAAGATCAGGTATTAGCCTTACTAGATCTTTACGAAGTTAGTAAAAGCAATTTTAACAGAACTGAAAAATTGCTAACTGAAACATTAGGAGCCCTTGGCACAGACGAAGTTGTTCCTATTCTAACTGAAATTTCGAGAAATCCATCAGTCAGGATTGGCATAAGAAATAGAGCCCTAGAAATTCTTGGTAAAAAAGACCCCTCCCAAGTTGCAGGAGCTTTTGCAGAGCTTTTGGGAGATCCTGAAACAAATTTAGAGGTTAGAGATTTTGCACTGGACACAATGAAGGGCGTTAAAGAGGAAAATTTAATACTTGCACTCCTTCAGACATACCGCACTGGTAAAGATCAATATTACAATATTTTGAATACCCTTTTAGAAGCTTTAGGTGAATTTGATGATCCCGAGATCAGAAGGGCAGTATTGGAGGTGGGTATGAATGGCGACTATCCTTTAGAAATCAGAGAAAAAGCAATATCAAAATTACCTGATATAGGTGATGATAGAGTCATACCTTCCATTATGCCTATACTTTCAGATCATAACCAATTCAAATTACATGATACAGTAATTCAAACAGTTAAAGACTTTGGTGCATATAAGAATTACGAACAAGAAATCAAAAAGCGTACCTTTGAAGCTCATCAAAAATCTGAATCAGAGAAAAATGATTAAACTGGCTATTTTACTTTTCTGTTTTTCTGTAATTAATTCACAAGAACAAAATGAAATAATTCAGCAATACAACATTCAAGAAGAGATAATAAATCCAATATCAGTAAGTGATAGCTTGCAGATTGAAAGCGTACCAGACTCTTTAGATCAAATTAAACCTCTTCCTGAAGTGAGAAAATTAGATACAGAGCTAAGAAAACTAGAACCTGGCGAAGATTTCTTTGAGTTCAAAAGCAGCCTTGATATTTTAAAACAACAAGTAGATTCACTCAAAAAAGTTCTATCTACATATGAAGAGGGAAAAGGGGCCCTTCCTACTCTTGATGAAGAATTGTTAAACTTGATTAAAATTCCTCAATTACGCCATCGAATAGAATTACAAAATGGAACTATTGTAAACGGTGAAATCATCGAAGAGAATGATCTAGGGATTATTATTCAAACTACTATTGGTCAACTTGCAATTGAAAAAGATAAAATAGTTAATATAAAAGAAGATCTTCCCCCAATGGCTAAAGTAGAATTAATTGATGAACCATTCGTTGATGTATACCCCAATAAAGAAGAAATTACAGGATCGATTAAAAACATTGGCACAAAAAGAGCTGATTTTGTTAGAGTAATTGCAAATTTATGGTCACCAGAAACCAATCTTATCAAACGTGATTCAGTATTTATATCTGGCAAAAATGTAAAGTATTATTCAGGTATTAAATCTGATGCAACTTTGGAGCCAGGATCATCAACAAAATTTAAAATAGTTTTAACTCTTGATGAAAAAAGTGATGTTGCCTATAGGACTTACGAAGTGAAATGGGAATCATTTAAATAATAAAAAACTAGATAATTTTTTATAATAATCTAGTTTGATAAATGTCATGTAATCTTATAAGACCTAAGCATTCACCGTTTTCTTCGCTTACTACTGGCAGGACAGATATTTGAGACCTTCTATCTTCCATAAGTTTTAAAGCGTTATCAACGGATGAATTTGATGTGATTGAAACTGGATTTGTGGTCATAATTTTTTCAGCATCCAAAAGATCAATATCTTCCCCTGCAGCAAGACATCTTCGTAAATCTCCATCTGTAATCAATCCAAATTCATCATTTTCACATTTTACAATGGCAGCTCCGTTTGGTTTTTCAGTCATAGCGATTACGACTTTCCTCAATTTGTCTTTTATATTAACGACTGCAACATCACTAAAATGCTGCATAATGTTTTCAACAGTAAATATTAATCGTTTTCCCAAGCTTCCAGAAGGATGATACCTTGCAAAATCATTTTTATTAAATCCTTTAATGCTCATTAACACTCCAGCTAAAGCATCACCAATTGAAAGGGTCAAAGTTGTGCTGGATGTTGGGACAATACCTAATGGATCTGCTTCATTATCCACAGAAGCATCTAATGTAATATCTAAATCGTTAATTATTACAGAATTCATATTACCTATAATCCCAATTAAAGGAGATTCGAATTCTTTAAGAATAGGGATAAGTCTTAGTATCTCTTCTGTAGACCCACTTTTTGAAATAACTATTGTTGGGTCCCCAGCTTCAAAAATTCCAAGATCTCCATGCAGGGCATCAACAGCATGCAAAAAAACAGCTTTTCTTCCTATGCTGCAAAAAGTTGCTGCAATTTTTTGTGCAATCAATCCAGATTTTCCCAACCCGCAAATCATAACTTTTCCATTCTGATTATCAATTAATTTAGCAGCATCCACAATAGATTCACTTGCTCTGTCAGCAGCTTGCAATAGTTCATTTGCTTCTGTTCTTAAAATTGAAGCTGCAATAATTTTTAAGTCTCGATTAAACACTTACAATTAACCTTTATTAAATAATTTTAACATTATAGCATTTTGTATATGCATTCTATTTTCAGCTTGTTGAAATACAATAGAGTTTTTTGATTCCATTACATTATCAGTTGTCTCCCTACCTCTCTCCGCTGGCAAACAGTGCATAAATAAAGTATTCTTATTTGTTTTTGACAACATATCAGAATTGACTTGGTATTTTAGAAATGTTTTTACTCTTGACTTAGCTTCATTTTTTTGCCCCATGGAAGCCCAAACGTCTGTATATATTATATCAGCTCCAATCACGCTTTCGAAAGGATTGTGACTTAATTCAAATGTAGATATTTTGGATGACCGTACTTTATTCATTAATTCATTATCAGGCTCATATCCACTTGGACAAACACAAACAAAGTGCATTGGCAAGATGGATGCCATAATTAACCAAGAATTGACAATATTGTTACCATCTCCTACATAGACAATTTTTAAGTTATCCAAGTGCCCCTTATTTTCAAAAATTGTAAAAACATCACACATTATCTGACATGGATGATTGAAATCCGTTAAACCATTAATGACAGGTACTGATGCATATTTTGCCAATTCTAACAAGTGCTCATGTTGAAATAATCGAGCCATGATTAAATCATTGTAATTTGAAATCACGCGGGCAATATCTTTAACAGCTTCTCTTTTTCCTATGCCTATATCATCAGGGCCAAGGTAGATAGCCTTACCACCCATTCTGCTAAACCCGGTCTCGAAAGAAATTCTGGTCCTTGCAGAAGGTTTAGCAAAGATCATTGCTAAGGTATATCCTTTGAAAGGAAGGTAATCTTCACGATTGTAAAATTTGCTCTTTACATGTAAAGCAAGATTTATGGTTTCCATTATTTCATCTTTGGAAAGATCGCTTATATGAATGAAATCTTTTTTCAAAGAAGCTATTTCTTCATTAATAATTCAAAGATTTTAGAATTAGATGGTAGAACCAAGGTTGTATTATCATCTATTAATTTTTTGTACGCATCTAAAGTCCTTACAAATTCATAAAATTTTGGATCTGCAGAATAAGATCTGGCATAAATCTCTACAGCCCTCGCATCTCCTTCACCTCTAACCCTCTCTGATTCTTTGTATGAATCTGCTAATATAATGGTCTTGTCTTTATCGGTTGACGCTCTAATTTTTTGAGCTTCCTCCTCACCTTCAGATCTGAATTTGTTTGCCTGTCTTTTTCTTTCAGCTTCCATTCTAGCATAAATGGATTCTTCGTTTTCTGCGGGAAGATCAACTCTTCTTATTCTTACATCAATAACAGAAATGCCATAATCCAAAGTAGCTTTGTTGCTTGCCTCAGTCACAACATCCATAATAGTTTCTCTATTTTCCGTAATTATATCAACCATATCATGAGTTCCAAGCTCTCTTCTAAGCTCTGAATAAACAATGTCATCCATCCTGCTCAATGCAGTTGGAATTGCTTGCACAGTTCGAAGAAATTGAAGTGCGTCAACAATTTTCCATCTTACATAGTTATCTACAATCAAAGATTTTTTATCCTTGCTCAATATCTCTTCTGGGGGAGAATCATATTCCAACAATCTATCATCAAAAACAATCTTATCTTGAAATGGGTATGGAGCTTTAATATTTAATCCTGGATTGGTTACTGTTCTAACTGGTTTACCTAATTGCAACACCACAACTTGTTCTTTCTCATCAACAATAAATACAGATGTCGATCCAATTAATGACAAGACAGCAAACAGAGCAAGTATAATATTTTTCATTTTTATTTTTCCTCCTTAGCATTCAAATTCAATAAGTTTATTAGATTTCCTCCGCTTTCACCATCAGGAACAATTATCTTCTTTCTATTCTGAAGGACTTCTTCGATTGTTTCTAAAAATAACCTGGTCTCTGTGACTCCTTTAGCTTTCCTATATTCCTTTAAAACTGCAGAAAACTTTGCTACATCACCTTCTGCTCTTGCAATTCGAGCTTCTTTATATCCTTCAGCTTCTCGAATCATCGCCTGAGCCTCTCCTCTAGCTTTTGGAATGATATCATTTCTATAGCCCTCAGCTTGATTGATCATTCTATTTTTATCTTCTTTAGCAGATGCAACATCTTTAAAGGCCGCTATAACCTGCTCAGGGGGACTTACATCTTGCAACTGAACCGCTACTATTAAAATACCTGAATTATATTTATCGAGGATGTTCTGAATCAACTCTTTAGATTCTTCTTGAATCATAAATTTTCCTGATGTCAAAGCTGCGTCTATATTATTTTTTCCGATAATAGTACGAAGAGAAGCTTCAGAGGCTTGTCTGACAGTGAGTTCTGGATTGATAAAATTGAATAAATAAGCAGCAGGATCCTTGATCCTGTATTGAACAATCATTTCAGCATCGACTATGTTTTCATCTCCAGTAAGCATTAAGCTTTCTTGTTGAATAGTTCGATATTGATTTTTACCAACGGTTCTAAATCCAATCTCCACTCTTTTAACTTCAGTAACTTTAGGAGTCTGTACTTTCTCTATAGGGTAAGGAAGGTGGTAGTTTAAACCTGATTGTGTTACCCCCGAAACTTTTCCAAATCTTTGCACAACTCCTACTTCATCTGGCCCCACAGTGTATACACCTGTTGCAAGCCAAATAAGTAGCAATATTCCTAAAATAGGTAATGTGCCAATAGAGAACGTAGGTATTTTTACTTCTTGATCGCCAATAATGATTCTCTTATATGCCATCTTGATTCCTTTCTAATGAATTAATTCACGCCTAAGTTTTGCTATTGGAAATTGCAAATTCTCTCTGTATTTCGCCACTGTTCTTCTAGCAACAGGGTATCCTTCATTCTTTAGCTTTTTTGCAATTTCAGTATCAGTCAATGGAGAATTTTTATCTTCATTGTCAATTAAACTTTTTAGCAATTGTTTTATGGTTTTGGTACTTATAGTATCTCCGCTATCAAGCCTATATCCTTCACTAAAGAATGATTTTAACTCAAAAGTACCATAAGGAGTTTCTACATATTTACCGCGTGTTGATCTGCTTATTGTTGAAATATCCATCTTTATATCGTTTGCTATATCTTGCAATTTCATGGGCTGAAGCTCTCCAGCGCCATCTTTAAAAAATAAGTATTGACGATTAATTATAGCACTCATAACCGATACTAGTGTTTTTCTTCTTTGCTGAATAGCTTCTATAAACCAATTTGCAGAATTAAATTTTTCTTTAAGATATTTTTTTGTATCACTAGAAACATCTGTCTGATCTAACATATTGGAATAGTTTTCATTTAAAGATAGCTCTGGCATCCAAGAATCATTAACAACAATTTTCCATGATTCATTAGTTTGAATCAGGATCAAATCAGGAATTAAAACTTCTGCATTAGCATCAAGCTTTCCTTCACCTGGCCTAGGGTTTAATTTCTTAATTTGCTCTAATATAATGGATAGATTTTCTTTGCTTAATGAGAGTTTTTTTTGCAATTGCTCATAGCGATTATTAACAAAATCTTGAAAGTGGTCAGATAAAATTTTCAATATTAATTCATTTTTATCAGCACCCTTTGCTTGAATTAATAGACAATTTTGTAAATCTAAAGCAGCTATTCCAAGAGGATCTAGTTTTTGAACTTTTTTTAAAATTCTTAAAACTTTTTCCTCGTCACAGTCGTATCTGTCTCCGATTAACACTGGTTCAATCGCCAAATATCCTCTGTCATCCAAGTTCCATAAAATTTCTTCAGCAATGGATCTTTCCCAATCTGTAAAACCCTGTTCATCAAGCTGGACTATCAATCCATCAATAAAATCTAAACGCTGCGGAATAGCGCCATCAAAATCTTTTCCTTCAGATTTTTCATAAATATTTGCTGGCTCATACTCATTAGGATCTTCATCGAAGTCTACACTTTCATCAGCTTCAGTCTGGCTATCGTTTTCAACTTCGGGTTCGTTTTGATCTAAGATTGGGTTCTTCTCAAGCTCGTCAAGAATCTTCTGCTCTAAACTTGTCATATTTAACTGTAGAATGCTGGCACTAAGTACCTGACTTGGAGATAATGCCTGTTTTTGAGATTGACTTTGTTTCAATTTTGCCATTACATAGAAAATCCTTCACCTAAATATAGCTTTCTTACTTCCTTATCATTCGTTAAAAAATCAGAAGTTCCCGATTTTAAAATTTTTCCATCAAAAAGTAAATAAGATCTATCGGTAATTGATAGTGTTTCTCTTACATTGTGATCTGTAATCAAAACGCCAATGTTTTTTTCCTTTAATGATTGCACTATAGATTGGATGTCTTCCACTGCAATTGGATCAACACCTGCAAAAGGCTCATCCAGAAGAATAAAATCTGGATCAATGGCTAAAGTTCTAGAAATTTCAACCCTCCTTCTTTCTCCCCCAGATAAATTCATACCCTTATTCTTTCTAATATGCTGTATGGATAAATCATCTAACAACTTTTCCATCTTATTTCTCTGATCATCTTTTGAAAGACTAGTCATTTCAAGAACAAGTCTTAAATTGTCCTCCACTGAAAGTTTGCCAAAAATTGAAGGCTCTTGCGAAAGATAACCAATTCCAGACCTACTTCTTTTATACATCGCCCAATTTGTAATGCAAGTTTTATCTAAAAAAATATCTCCTTTTGTAGGTTTAATCATACCTGTAATCATGTAAAAAGTGGTTGTCTTACCTGCTCCATTGGGTCCAAGCAAACCAACTACTTCGCCTTTATTTACCTTGATAGCAACGTCTTTAACCACCCATCTCTTGCCATAGCGTTTAAAGAGCCCTTTAGAAGATAAAAGGGTATTATTTTTAGTTAAATTATCGCTCATTAAAAACACCAGTGGGTTGTAAAATTTTCCAATTATTTAATTCAATATCTGATTCAAAGCCAATTCCATATAGCGTATCTTTTTTCTCCGTGATGAAAATTACACTATCAGAAGTAAAAACTTTTTCTTTTTGATTATCCCATGAAAGAGTATCCGTGAATAATGTAACGCCACTGTCAGTCACAACTACTACATTTCCAATTGCGACTAAAAAGTCTTCTTCTTCATCAATTTCAGCAACAAGAGATTTTAAATTTGTAGTAAACACTTCCTCTTTGTTAAAAAAATCTGCATCAATATTTTGATCTAGCAAAATAAATTCGTTCTCGTTGTATTTCTCCAAATGGCCTGATCTTATTACGCCTCGTTTAGCACCTTTGTTTGTCAAGGTTATCACCGCATCCCAACTTTCAGCGTCTGGACGACCCTGTCGTGTCTGCCCTGATTTTTGTAGTTCATTTGACTGGCAAGCAAACAAAAAGAAAAGTAAGAATATGTAACGTTTCATTTAATTATTTTGAACGTAATCCCTTAAGCCAATCACAGTTTCATTAAAAATATTTTTTTCGTTCAAAATCCACTCAACTGCATCTCTGAAAGCTCCATTGCCACCTGATCGCTCAGTTACAAAGATTGCTATTTCTTTACATTGCTCACAAGCATTGTTTGTTGCAACTGGAGCAGCAACTTTTTCCATTATGGGAATATCAATTAAATCATCTCCTACGTACATTATTTCGCTATCATCTACCTTGTACTTTTCTTTGAGTTCTTCGTAGGGTTTGATTTTATTCAGCACTCCATTATAAACATCTTTTATCTTTAGTTCTTTGGCGCGCTCTGATGTTGGATCAGATCTTCTACCTGATATCAGACATAGCGGTATTTTTGCTTGTCTCAATAAGGCTACAGCTGTACCATCTAAAACTGAGAACTTCTTTAATTCAAAACCATCAGGCCCTTTGTATATTGAGCCATCCGTCAACACACCATCTACATCGGAAATTATTAACTTAATTTTTTTTGGATGAAAAGTCATTTAACTACTTAATTGCTTGATTGACACGAATTAATTTTTCTAATAGGCTTTCAAATTTATCAATTGGCCATTGTGTAGAGGCGTCAGATTTTGAACTGTTAGGATTATCATGAACTTCCATAAAAATGCCATTGCAACCAGCCGCGACAGCAGCAAGAGCAAGGGTTGGTATCATATCTCTTTGACCTCCGGTCGTCTTATCCGTCCCTGGAATTTGAGCTGAATGAGTTGCATCAAAAAAAACTGGATGGCCGAATTTTTGCATTTTAGGAATGGAGGTCATATCAGAGACTTGTCCATAACCAAATGAAGTTCCTCTTTCAGTTAAAAAAATATTATTATTGCCAGTGCTTTTTATTTTTTCAACAGCATGTTCCATTTTTTCAGGAGACAGAAACTGTCCTTTCTTTATGTTAATAGTTCTTCCGGTTTCACCAGCTGCTATCAAAAGATCAGTCTGTCTACACAAAAAAGCTGGTATTTGCAACACATCGACAACTTCAGCAACTATTTTGCATTGCTCAGGCCAATGTATATCTGTTAAAACAGGTATGCTATTTTTCTCTTTTACTTCAGATAATATCTCTAGTCCTTCTTCAATGTTTGGTCCCCTAAATGAGTTCAAAGATGTTCTATTGGCCTTGTCAAAGGAACTTTTAAAAATAACTGGTAACCCTAATCGATCAGTTATTGATTTTATAGATTCAGACATTTTCAAACTGTGATCTTTATTTTCAATAACACATGGTCCAGCGATAATTGGGAATTTATCTTTAATATACTTACTCAAGGGTTCATTTGAATTAAATATCAAAACTAAAGCCTCTTTTCATAATTTACCGCTGCTTTGATAAACTCTCTAAAAAGAGGATGAGCTTTTCTTACGCGGCTTTTCAATTCTGGGTGAAATTGACTGGCTACATACCATGGATGATCCTTTAATTCAATTATTTCTACTAGATTCAGATCTCTATTTATCCCAGAAATCTTTAAGCCTTGTTTTTCTAACCTATCTCTATATCTATTATTGAATTCCCACCTGTGACGATGTCTTTCAGATATTTTTTTCTTTCTGTATGCTGCAAAAGCCCTTGAACCTTTCTCTAAATCGCAAGAATATGAACCAAGCCTCATAGTTCCGCCTTTAACTTTAATTGCTTTCTGCGATTCCATCAGATCAATAACAGGTTTTTTTGTTTTTTTAGAAAACTCTGTACTATTTGCATTTTTTAAACCACAAACATTTCTGGCAAATTCAATTACTGCGCACTGCAAACCCAAACATATACCTAGGAAGGGTATCATATTTTCTCTTGCATATTTGCATGACAATATCTTTCCTTCAGATCCTCTAGATCCGAAGCCAGGCAAAAGAAGAATACCATCAACATCTTCAAATGCAAATGAGGCATCTTTTTGAGTTTTAATTTTTTCGGTTGATATCCATTTAACATCAACTTTTGCATCATTTTCAACGCCAGAGTGTATAAAAGCTTCTGTAACGCTTTTGTAGGCATCTGGGAGCTCTGTGTATTTACCACACATAGCTATGGTAACACGATGCTTTGGTTTTTTGAATTTTTCTATGAATTTTTCTAAGTAGGACACATCTACTTTGCCTGGCAAGTTTAATCTATCCATTATTATCTTACCTGCGCCCTGATTATAAAGCGTAAGAGGTACTTCATATATACTTTTAACTTCTGAACCCTCTATTACATGCTTAGGGTTAACATTCCCAAAAAGTCCAATTTTTTCTCTTATTTCTTTAGTTATTGGATAATCAGTTCGACATAAAATCATATCAGGAGACAAGCCAATTTCTCTAAGCTTCATGACTGAATGTTGAGTAGGCTTACTTTTCAATTCTTCGCTTGCTTTGATGTATGGCAGTAAAGTCAAATGCATGATTGTATGGTTGTGATAACCTACTTCAAGCGATAGCTGCCTTATGGCTTCCATAAATGGTTGGCTTTCAATGTCTCCAACTGTACCTCCAACTTCACAGATCACTACATCATATTTCTTGGGTTTATTTACTAGCTTGATCCTTGCGATGATCTCATTTGTTATATGTGGAATGACTTGAATGGTTGCACCAAGATAATCGCCCTTTCTTTCGCGGTCTAGAACAGTACTGTAGATTTGACCTGAAGTAGCATTATTTTCTTTCTTCATATCAACATCAATGAACCTTTCATAATGTCCAAGATCTAGGTCTGTTTCTGATCCGTCATCCAAAACAAAGACTTCACCGTGCTGGTAAGGATTCATTGTGCCTGGATCAACATTTAAGTAGGGGTCTAATTTTAGTATAGTTACTCTTAGTCCGGCACTTTTTAAGAGATAGCCAATAGAAGCAGCGGCAATGCCTTTGCCTAGTCCAGAAATGACACCCCCTAAAACAAAAATATATTTTACTGGTAATTTTGCCATTAAAATTGCGAGTTCAAATTTTTTAAATCTTCTGGCATATCAATGCCAATCGTAGCTATGTCAACTAAGTGTACTTTTATTTTCATAGCATTATCAATTGCTCTTAATTGTTCAAGTTTCAATTCTTTTTCTCTTAATGTTGATTGCAATTTAACAAATTTTTCTAAAGAATTTTTTGCATATGCATAAATTCCCATATGATGATAAAACTTTTTTGTTATGTCACTTATATTTCTATAAAAATCTACAGCATAACCATTTTTATCTAGCAACACTTTTACAATATTTTTATCTTTTAATTTTTCATTTGACATATTTCTACCAGCAGCAGTCACAATATCAATATTATTATTTTCAAACTCAGACACAAGGCTATTCAATAGATTATAATCTAAACCAGGCTCATCTGCTTGAATATTTATAATAATATCAGCATTATAAGCTTTTGATGCTTCATAGACTCTGTCAGTTCCGCAAATGTGATCCTTTGAGGTCATAATAGTTTTAACATTCCAATCCTGTAGAGCTTGTTTAGTTTCTTCCGAATCAATCGCAATCACTAAATCATTCAATTTATTTGATTTTTGTGCATTTTCATAAACATGTACAACCATTGGTTTTGAATTAATTTTGTAAAGTATTTTTTTAGGGAAACGTGTTGAGTGCAGTCTTGCCGGTATGACTCCAAGCGCTATCATTTAATTGCTTTTAAAGCTTTTAAAATAGATGTGTTTGATTTTTCTGGTATAATAAAAAAAAACATGTGTTAAAATATTTGAGGGAGATCATTATTCAAAACGCATCGAGTCGACTGGGTCAAGGTTTGCTGCACGCCAGGCAGGGTAACTTCCAAAACTAATTCCAATAAATGTGCAACTTAATAGTCCATATATTGCCCAATCAAATGGAATAACTGCCGGAACTTTTGCCACCACAGAGATCAGGTTTCCAGCTGCAATTCCAAAAATAACTCCAATGATTCCGCCAATCATACAAAGAAAAACTGCTTCTGTTAAGAATTGTGTTAAAATATGCCCTTTCGTAGCCCCAATTGCTTTTCTTATTCCTATTTCTTTAATTCTTTCTGTAACCGATACAAGCATTATGTTCATAATACCGATCCCAGCAACAAGCAAAGCTATTAAGCTTACTGAGAAAGCAAATATTTTAACACCCCCAGTAAAAGAACCAAATGTTTCCATTAATTCATCATTGGTAGTTATTTCAAAGTCATTTTCTATGCCTGGAGATACCTTTCTAATAGTTCTCATTATTCCTATGACCTCATCTAACGTATCATCATAGTTCTCAGCTGATTCTGCTTCTACATTTATGGACAACGATGTCTTGCTTCCACCGTATCGCTGCAAGAAAGTAGTAATGGGTATAAAAACATAATTATCTTGGCTCTGCCCAAAAGACTGTCCTTGTCTTTCTGTGATTCCAATTACAGTGTAATCCAATCCTTGCAATTGAATCACTTTTCCAAGTGGGTCTTCAAAAGGAAATAGCGCATCAACTACGTCAGCTCCCAAAACGCATACACTTCGCGATAAATGAACATCTTCATCAGTTATATTTCTACCATCAGAAATGTATGTATTTACAGTTCTTAATGTACCTGCGTCCCCGCCTCCAATTTCAGGTGTCTGTTTAGTTTTCTTATCTTTATAACTTACTAATCTGACATCATTTGTATTCGCGCCAGCACTAACTAATATTGGCAATCTTGCTCTATCCTTTAAAGCAAGATATTGATCAAGGTTAATAACCTTTCTATTTCTATATTTTTCATTTCTTCCAAATTGAATGGCAGGATCTTTGGCTATCATAAAAGTATTTGTTCCAAAAACATTTAAACCGCTTTCAATAGAGCTTTCTAAGGTTTTAATTGCTGTCATAACACTTATTACTGAAAATATTCCAACAGATATTCCCAATAGTGTCAATATAGATCGAAGCTTATTTTCTTTGATAGCGTCCATGGTCATACGAATACTTTCCCTTAGCAAGCTTTTGATTTGACTTTTACCGATCATAAGTTTTTACTCGTATCTTAATGCGTCAATAGGGTCCAATCCTGCAGCCCTGTAAGATGGTACTACTCCTGCAATTACACCGACAAAAACACTCAAAGATATAGACGTTATAGCAAGCCAAATTGGCATTGTAGAAGGAAAAAACTGATTTATGATCAAACTGAGTACTGCAGCAAATGATAGTCCAATTACCCCACCAATAACACAAATCATGATCGCTTCCATTAAAAATTGTGTTAAAATCATATTTCGCGTTGCACCAATGGCTTTTCTTACCCCAATCTCTTTTGTTCGCTCTTTGACAGAAACAAACATGATATTCATTATCCCAATGCCACCTACAACCAAAGATAGAACTGTTATAAATATTCCTACACCGCCAATTGCAAATTTTATCTGATTATAAGTACTTTCAAACGCTTCTGTTTGATTAACTGCAAAATCGTCTTTTTCTTTAGGTTTTAATCCCCTTATTTGACGCATGATACCATAGATCTCATCCTTGGATTCTGAAATTTTATCTTCTGGAACTTTAACGCTGATACGCAGAAATCCCCTTTTGGAAAATAGTCTTTGCGAGGTTCCTGATGGAATAATGACTTGTGTGTCAAAACTAAATAATCCTAAAAATTTACCCTGCTTTTCCATTACGCCTAATGCTTTAAATCTAATTCCATCGATTTTAAAATATTTTCCAATTGGATCTTGATTTGGAAATAGATTTTCGGCAACATCACTACCAAGTAGCGCAACTCTCGCACCAGACCTATCTTCACCTTTTGTAAAAAATCTTCCTTCAGCTACACCATAATTAGTGGTTTTTAAATAATCAGGTGTCGTCCCAAAAATTTGAGATCTTGCACCTAAATCACCTTTAGATAAACTTGCGCCTCTTTGTAAAACTGGCGCTACCGCTTCAGCATACTTTGATCTTTCCTTGATTTTATCAATATAGTCTATCTTTATTCTAGGGCGATTTCTGACCTCCCACCACTCCAGATTTCCAAACCACTCCCAGCGACTTATTGAGAGAACATCCTTTCCTAAAAAATCCATACTTCTATCAAATCCTCTGTCAAGCCCTGAAATCAATGTCCCCATCAAAGTGACGGTCGAAATTCCTATAATAATACTTAATCCAGTTAGCAAGGATCTTGTTTTATTAGAAATAATAGAGCTAATTGCAATTTTTATACTTTCAGATAAAAGTGAAAGCATTACAGAGCCTTAGTCATTTTCTTATTAATCTTATCTTCTTTAATCTTACCATCAAAGATGGTGATAATTCTTTTGGCATGCATTGCAATATCCTCTTCATGCGTTACCAAAATAATAGTATTTCCGTTAGTATATAATTCATGTAAGATCTTCATAATCTCGATTCCACTTTTTGAATCGAGATTGCCTGTAGGCTCATCGGCTAAAATGATTGAAGGATTATTGACTAAAGCACGGGCAATTGCCACTCTTTGCCTCTGACCTCCTGAAAGCTCATTTGGTTTGTGATCAAGCCTATCATCTAATCCCACAGATATTAAAGAATCACTTGCCATTTTTAATCGCTTTGATTTCGAAATATTTGAATAGATAAGCGGAACTTCTACATTTCTAAGAGCAGTTGCTTTTGGAAGCAAATTAAACGTTTGAAAGACAAAACCAATTTTCCTATTGCGAATAGATGCTAGCTGATCATCATCCATCTCATGAACTAATTCACCTTCAAACTCATAGGTGCCTTCTGTTGGAGTATCTAGACATCCAATCATATTCATTAAAGTTGATTTTCCAGAACCAGAAGGACCCATAATTGAAATATATTCATTTTGATTGATAGTTAAGTCAACTCCATCTAAGGCGCGAACCTTCTCGCCGCCAACATCATAATGTCTTTTTATTTTTTTGAGGGAAATAAGACCAGGCAAATCTAATTCCTATTTGGTATTTTTCTTTTTAGTCTTATCGGAGAACTCTACCGCAGAGTTATGCTCCAAATCTTTGCTGATTGCTTTAAAACTGCCTGTTACAATCCTATCGCCTTCGAGAATTCCAGATTTTATTTCATAATGTGTTTCACTTGATATGCCAACCTTTACTGGGGTCGAATGAACAAATTTCATTCCTTTTTTTACTTTTTTGACGCTAGGTTTACCTTCATCACTATCTTTAGCTAACATTTTATCACTTACTAAAAAAACCATCTCATCAGAATCTTTTCGGGCTGTTAAACTTTGAATTGGAATGGATAGGATATTCTCTTTTTTTTCTGTAATTATATCGGCAGTAGCGCTCATCCCAGGCCGAGTTCCTTTCGGCACATTCAACATTCTTACTTTTACTTGAAAGTTGGTTACTTGTTGTTGTGAGCCCATTCCAGCAACTTCAGACATATGAGCTATTTCACTTACTACCCCATAGAATAATGTATCAGTAAATGCATCTATTTCAATTTCCGTCGTATCTCCAATGGATACCGAAACCACATCATTTTCATTTACATCAATAATAACTTCCATCCTAGAGAGATCGGCAATGATCATTAGATTATCTGCTTGGAACATTCCTCCTACTGCCATCTCACCAACCTCTTTGTAAATCCTTGTTACAATACCATCTTGTGGTGACATTATTCTTGCCTTATCGAGCTCATCTTTTCTTGAATCTAAGTTAGCTTTCGCCTGCTCGAGTTGGCTATTTGCAATCTCGTAAGATGCTTGCACAGCTTCAAGCTCTTGATCTGAAGCAAGGTTTTGTTCATACATTGATTCAACTCGTTTTTTACTAGCAAGCTCTTGTTTTAATCTTGCTTGCGCAGATCTAACGGATGAGGAAGCCGAATTATAATTTGAAAGAATTCTTTTTCTATCGAGCGATATGAGATGTTGTCCTTTAAAGACTCTGTCACCTTCTTTAACTGTAATAGAATCAATGAATGCTGTGGATTCGGCACTTATTTTAACTTCTGTTTCAGGCTGTATAGT
>CEOF01007974.1_pt1 | contig 17435 bp, 17 predicted proteins | sample 361311 | NCBI WGS metagenome assembly CEOF01 (sample SAMEA2619667, study PRJEB7988) | marine metagenome | biome: marine biome (ENVO:00000447); feature: surface water layer (ENVO:00002042); material: "saline water (ENVO:00002010), including plankton (ENVO:xxxxxxxx)" | depth 5 m
TCTTTTGACAATGACAAATTATGACAAGAACTTTGTTGGTGTTAAAAGTGTCTATAATTCAGATTATATTTTAGATACTTTAGGTGAAACTTTAGAAAAAAACAACAAAAAACAATTACGAATTGCAGAAACAGAAAAATACCCTCATGTTACATTTTTCTTCAATGGAGGTAAGGAACAACCATTTAAAAATGAAAAAAGAATCTTGTGTCCTTCTCCCAAAGTGGCTACCTACGATATGAAACCAGAAATGAGTGCATTTGAAATTAGAAACAAAACTATTAAAGAACTTAATTCTAAAATTTATGACTTTATTTGTTTGAATTTTGCAAATCCTGACATGGTTGGACATACCGGAAATATTAAAGCAGCTGTAAAAGCGTGTGAGACTGTTGATGAATGTTGTAAAGATATTATTAATACAGCTTTACAAAACAATTACTCAATAGTTGTCATATCAGATCACGGAAATTGTGATGTAATGAAGAATCAAGACGGAACACCTAACACAGCTCATACAAAAAATCTTGTTCCCATAATTGTAGTCGATGACGATGTAAAATCTGTTGAAAATGGAATTTTGGGCGATATTGCTCCAACTATTCTTGACTTGATGTTAATTGATAAACCAAAACTAATGACCCAAAAATCTTTAATTAAATGAGAACTTCTTTTACCTTATTAATTTTTATATTATTTATTGGATGTAAAAATACCAAAACTAAAAAAAATGTGGACTTTAACGAATTAATTGAAAAAAGTGAGGAATATGATCACATCATAGGGACTTTAACAAGACAAGACATAGAAGAGTTTCCATATTCAATCTGGTTTGAAAAAAGTTATCAAAATTATTTAATTGACAACGAAACAACAAGTCTAATATCTCAATTAATTAATGACTATGAAATAACAATTTTCATGGGTACTTGGTGCGAAGAAAGTCAAAAAGATTTACCTGCTTTTTTTAAAATTATTGACCAAACTAATTTTGATAATAAAAAAATAGAATTGATAGCAATGAGTGAAGAAAAAACAACACCAAATAAGTATGAAAAAGGATTAGAAATATATAACATTCCTACTTTTATTTTCAAAAAAAATGGAATTGAAATAAATAGAATTGTTGAATTTCCTGTAGAAACACTTGAGAAAGACATTTATAAAATTGTAAGTGGTCAAGATTATAAAAATATCTATGCCGATTTTTAAAATATGAGTCTTATTAAAACAAATGAAGAAATTGAATTAATAAAAGATAGTGCACTTTTGGTGTCAAAAACTCTTGGAATGCTTGCAAAAGAAATTAAGCCAGGCATCAACACTCTTCATCTCGACTCATTGGCTGAGGAATTTATCAGAGATCATGATGCCTTACCCGGCTTTCTAGGGCTCTATGATTTTCCTAACACACTTTGTGTAAGTCCAAATTCCCAAGTTGTTCATGGAATTCCAAATAAAGATGAAATTAAAGATGGTGAAATACTTTCAATTGATTGTGGTGTTTTAAAAAATGGCTATTATGGAGATCATGCATATACTTTTGAAGTTGGAAATGTAAATTCTGAAACAAAAAAACTTCTGAAAGTAGCTAAAGAGTCTTTATACCTCGGAATTAAAGAGTTCAAATTAGGAAACAGAGTTGGAGATGTTGGTTTTGCTGTTCAACAACACAACGAATCATTTGGGTATGGTGTTGTTCGTGAACTCGTTGGACACGGAATAGGAAAAAAAATGCATGAAAAACCAGAGATGCCCAACTACGGAAAAAGAGGAACTGGAAAAAAGTTTCAAAATGGTATGGTGGTAGCGATTGAGCCCATGATAAATCTTGGAACATATATGATAAATCAATTGAGCGATGGTTGGACAATTTTAACTAAGGATGGTTTACCAAGTGTTCATTTTGAGCATAACGTTGCTATTATCAATGGAAAACCAAATTTGCTTTCAACATTTGATTATATCTATGATTCCCTCGGAATAAAATCTGACGAAGAAAACCCCTACAAAATTTAATAGTTGAATTGGTTAGTAAAAATATTTCTTAAGAATTTTCCACGCGATATTTTAATATCATTAAGCCTATTCTTTCTTCCATTATTAGATATTATTTTAAGAGGTTCAAAGTTTAAAGATCCGATTAATAACAAATCTTACAGAATGTTTCTGCCTTACGGATATAATAAAATTAGGCAAAATGCTCTTAGTCCAGGAACGTTGTCCTTGGAAAGACACAGGTTGTTGTGGCTTTACCTAAAAAATGAAACCAAATTTCTGAGTCAACAAATAAAAATGTTACACATAGCTCCGGAACAACCTTTTTACAAAATTTTTAAAAAATCAAAAAAAATCAATTACACAACATTTGATCTTGATTCTCCCATTGCTGATATAAAAGGAGATATTTGTAAAATGCCATTTAAAAATAATTTCTTCGATTTGATTTTATGCAATCATGTTTTAGAGCATATTGATGATGATAGATTAGCAATGATGGAAATTTTCAGAGTATTAAAACCAAATGGTACCGCTATTTTGCAAGTTCCGATAGACACTTCAAGTTTAAAAACTTTTGAAGATCCTATGATTACAAGTGAAAAAGAAAGAAGTGAAAAATTTGGTCAATATGACCATGTAAGATTATATGGGTGTGACTATTTCAAAAGACTAGAATCTGTAGGTTTTAAGGTTGAAAAAAATATTTATGCTAAAAAGTTCAATAAAAAAGAAATAAAAAAATATGGTTTAAATGAAAATGAGATCATTCCGGTTTGTAAAAAATTAATTTGAGCTAACCATATCAAAACCAGCGCTTGAAAAAGTTTGTAGTTTTCTATTTTTATCAAAATAAATAATCAGTGCATCGATTTCTTTATTCTTTGAAATAATTTCTAAAGATTTTTTTATAGGCATCACCATAAATGCTGTAGCCAATGCATCTGCGCTCATACAGTCCTCTGCTAAGACTGTCACTCCAGCGACATTTGTTTCAATTGATTGCCCATTTTTTGGATTAACAGTGTGAACAATTTTATTTCCAGATTTTTCATCAATTTTATACTTTCTATAATTTCCTGACGAAGCCATAGCCCTATCAACAAGTAAAATTTTTTTAAAAAAATCTTTTGAATCTGGATTTATGGGATCAATTATAGCGACTTTCCATGGACTGTTAGATGTTAAGTTTTTGCCCTTTGCAACCATTTCGCCTCCTATCTCAATAAGAAAATTATTAATTTTTTTATTTTTAAAAAATTGACCAATTACGTCTACACAATAGCCCTTAGCTATGGCATTGAAATCCAAAAAAATATTTTTATTTTCTTTAATAATCCGTCTATTTTTAATTTGTACTTTCTTAAAACCTGTTAGATTTAAAAGACTCTGGATATCATTATTTGATATTGAATTGTGTTTTGGACCCAGGCCATTTACCTTTGTAATTATACCAGCTGTGGGATCAAAAAATCCCTCAGAAATTTTCCATATTTCTTTAGATTTTTTAAAAACTTTAACAAAATGATCATCAACAATAATTGATGTATTACCATCGTTAATTTTGGAAATATCAGAGGAGGGAATATATGTAGACATGGACTGGTTAATTTCATTAAAAATTGAATCCATTGACTTTTCTATACTTTGATTTTCAGAACTAGAAAAGTAAATTATTTTAAAAGGAGTGCCAAGCGCAAAACCGGTTAAGGTGTATTGTCTCTTTTCATTAGATAGACAACTTAATAATAACAAAAAAAATACTGAGCTAATTAATTTTTTTGAGCCCCTTAAAATTAATTGCATAATTTGAATTTTTAAAAATTGGTAATTCATAATTCTCTGCATTTGCTAACCCTACACCAGCAGAAAACAATGTTGCTTTAAAGTTTTTAGCATGGGTCTTCAGTTTTTCGATTATTGTTTTTTCAATTATGTTTGGCTCATTTGGATATTCAATTGCCCTTACAATCACAAAATATAATTTCTTTTTTTTTAAACAAACAAACTGAGGATCTTTTTGTAATTTACTATTGACTGATAAAAATTCAAAACCAGACTTTTTTAGTTCCTCACCAACAATGTTCATTGCAAGCTGGTGTAGTTCTTTTTTAGTTAAAGGTTTTGGAAGAATATCATCCCCCAAAGTCATCGAATCTTACATTTTCGGGTGGAACACCAAAATCATCAGCCATTTTTTCTATAGCCTGATTCATGAGAGGGGGTCCACAAAAATAAACTTCAATATCCTCAGGTGCATCGTGATGGATTAGATAGTTATCAATCAGTGTTTGATGAACAAAACCAACAAAACCATCTCCGTCTCCATCTAAACCATCTTTAACCTTCCAGTTGTCTTCATCACTGGGTTCAGAAAGAGCTAAATAAAATTTGAAATTTGGAAAATCTTTTTCCAAAGCTTTAAAGTGGTCAACATAGAATAATTCTCTTCTGGATCTTCCTCCATACCAAAAATTAACTTTTCTTCCTGTTTTAAGAGTTCTAAATAAATGATATAAATGAGATCTCATTGGAGCCATTCCTGCACCACCACCAACATATAACATTTCTGCTTCTGAATGATTTATAAAAAATTCCCCGTATGGTCCAGAAATAGTTACCTTTTCTCCTGCTTTCTTTGAAAAAATGTAAGAGGAAGCAATGCCTGGATTAACATCCATCCACCCATTTGAGTTTCTATCCCATGGGGGGGTGGCAATTCTAACATTTAACATTATTTCTTTTCCTTCAGCTGGAAATGAGGCCATTGAATAGGCTCTTTCAACAAGTTCTGGATTTTTCATTTTTAAATCCCAAAGCTTAAACTTATCCCATTCTAACTTAAACTTATTGACATCATCAGGATGTTCATCGGGATGTGCACTTATATCAATATTCTTAAAATCGACTTCACATTCAGGGATTTCAATTTGTATATATCCTCCTGCTTTGTAGCCCATGTCATTTGGAATTTCAACAACAAACTCTTTGATAAATGACGCAACATTCCAATTTCTAACAACAGTAGCCTCCCATTTTTTTATTCCAAAAACTTCTTCAGGAACTTCAATAACCATATTTTCCTTTACTTTTACTTGACAACCTAACCTCCACCCCTCAGCAATCTCTTTTCTACTAAAGTGAGGTACTTCGGTCGGTAAAATCTCACCTCCACCTTCTTTTACAACACACTTACACTGTACACATGTACCACCCCCACCACAAGCCGAAGGAAGGAAAATCTTATTATTTCCTAGGGTTGAAAGTAAAGTGCTCCCAGATGATACCTCGACCTCGTTCTCTCCATTAACCATAAGAGTAACAGGTCCAGAGGGAAGTAATTTCGCTTTAACGCCAAGTAGCATAGCGACCAAAACAAAAATAATCATTAGAAAAATTATTGTGCTAATAATAATATAGGTTGTAATTGATGTCATATAACTTATAATTTAATTCCCATAAAGCTCATAAAACCAAGAGCCATAAGACCAGTAATGATAAATGTGATGCCCAAGCCTCGTAGAGGAGCTGGAACATTAGAATAGGCCATTTTTTCTCTTATTGCTGCAATTGCCACAATAGCTAAAAACCATCCTACACCAGAACCAAAGCCGTAAACTGCTGCTTCTGAAATCCCAGAAAAATCTTTTATTTGCATAAAAAGAGATCCTCCTAAAATGGCACAATTAACTGCTATCAATGGGAGAAAAATCCCCAGGGATCCATAAAGAGATGGTGAAAATTTTTCAACTATCATTTCAACAAGTTGCACCATAGAAGCGATTACTGCAATAAACATAATCAAACTTAGAAAGCTTAAATCTAATTCAGCAAACTCTGGACCAGCCCATTTAAGAGCACCATCAACTAATAAGTATTCATAAATCAAATAATTCAAGGGGACCGTAATTGTTAATACAAATATGACTGCTAGGCCCATTCCAACTCCATTTTTCAATGTTTTTGAAATAGCTAAATATGAGCACATACCAAGAAAGTAAGCAAAAACCATATTTTCAATGAAGATACTTTTTACAAACAGATTAGCGTATTGTTCCCACATAATATCTAGTTATCTTCAATTAATGTCCTATTTCTTGATCTTTGAATCCAAATGATAATTCCAACTGTTATTAATGCCATTGGAGAAAGTAGCATTAAACCATTATTTTCATAGCCGAAATCATAAACAAAGTCAGGAATAACTTGTATTCCCCATAAATTTCCTGAACCAAGTAATTCTCTAAAAAAAGCAACAGCTATCAAAATAATTCCATATCCAAATGCATTGCCAACTCCATCTAAAAAAGATTTCCAAACCCCATTTCCAAGAGCAAAAGCCTCTAATCTTCCCATAACTATACAGTTAGTAACTATTAAACCAATAAAAATTGAAAGTTCTTTACTAACATCGTAAGCATATGCTTTTAAAAATTGATCAACTAAAGCAACCAGCGATGATATTACAACTAAAAAAACAATAATTCTTATTCTGTTTGGAATTAAATTCCTCAAAACAGAAATAATGACATTACTGCAAGCCATGACAAAAATTACTGAAATAGTCATAACAACTGCCGGTTTTAACTGAACGGTAATTGCCAATGCTGAGCAAATACCAAGTACTTGAACTGTAATAGGGTTATTATCATCGAGAGGATCTTTTAAAAGTTTTCTATCCTTTTTTGACAAAATGGGGCCTTTGATACTTGAAATAAAAAGAATTAAGGGATTTTTATTAAATTTTTTCATTTTTATTCAAGTTATTGTTTACGCTTAAATTGTCAAAATATGCAAGATAGTTGTTTAACCTTTCTTTTATCATATCAGTTACACCATCTCCAGTAATTGTTGAACCAGAAATTGCATCAACTTCATGGTCGTTCTTGTCATTGTTGTCGGGATCATTATTACCCTTTAAGACAGTAATTCCTGCAAGATTTCCATCAAGATCAAAAACTTTTTCATCTACAAAACTGTCCTTAAACCAGTCCTTGGTTATTTCAGCACCTAGACCAGCAGTTTCTCCTTTGTGATCAAATGAAACACCTTTGATTGTATTTAAGTCATTCTTTAATGACATGTACCCCCATATTGCATCCCATAATCCTACCCCCCTAAGTTCAATAATGTAATATTTTTCATTCTCAATTTCTGCTACATATAAAGGAAAATGTTGCTTGCTGTAATCTTTTTTAATTTCTTTAGCCAATTCAATATCAGAAAAAGGGTTAATACTTTCATTTACTGATCCATCAATTTTAAGTGCTAATTCCTCAATAATATATTTTCTGTAGAGTTCCTCAGATTCTTCTCTGCTAACATTTATACCAACAGTTGAAAGTATATTTTGCATTTTTTCTTTTCTGACATTTTCCCTCTGTAGATCTTTTAAAGACTGAGACGTAAATGCAAGAACAGATGCGACAGCCAAAACCATAACAGTTGCGAAAAGGAAAGTATAAAAGTTTGAATCTCTATCCATAATCAAGCCAATTTTGAAATTAATTTGGATTGTCTTTTTTTTCTCATTTTAATATTTGACTCAATAACATAATGGTCAATAGTGGGAGCAAAAACATTCATAAGTAGAATAGCAAGCATAACACCCTCTGGGTAAGCAGGATTAAAAACCCTAATTAAAATACAAAATAGTCCAATCAAAAGACCATAAATCCATTTACCTTTAATAGTCTGGGCGGCTGAAACAGGATCTGTTGCCATGAAAACTATTCCAAATGCAAAACCTCCTACCAACAAATGGTTAAACCATTCGAAACTCATTAACTCATTTGCACCCCAAAGATTAAATAAAATTCCAGTTAATGCAGCTCCAACTATACTTCCTAGCATTATTCTCCAACTACCAACACCTGTGTAAATTAGAATAGCTGCTCCTACAAGAACCATTAATGTTGAAGTTTCTGCAATTGAACCAGGAACTGAACCCATAAACATTTGACTTGACTCATATGGAAGGTTGCTGTTTCCAGCCGCTAACATTCCTAGAATGGTTTCACCAGAAACTCCATCCACATTTGAAGCCTCAGAGACCCAAACCTGATTTCCAGACATGTATGTTGGATAAGCAAAAAAAGCAAATGCTCGAGCTGTCAAAGCAGGGTTTAGGATATTCATTCCAGTACCACCAAAGGCTTCTTTTCCAATAATAACTGCAAAAGCTACAGAAAAACCAACCATCCAAAGTGGAATATCAATAGGCATGATCATAGGTATTAGTAATCCAGTTACTAGATAACCTTCGTTAACTTCGTGACCTCTAAAAACTGCAAAAGCAAATTCAATTGCAAGCCCAACAATGTATGAAACAGCTATCATTGGAATAATTTTTAAAGAACCGTGAATTATAACATCAAACACTGTGTATTCAAGATTTGTTTGAATGTAATACTGAAAACCTGTATTATAAATTCCATATAATAAAGCTGGAATCAATGCTATTATTACAGTTATCATTGTTCTTTTCAAATCCACTGAATCTCTTATGTGCGATCCATACTTTGTGGTATGATTCGGAACATACAAAAAGGTATCAAGTGCGTTGAAAGCAGGGGCATATCTTTCCCACTTTTCGCCTTTATTGAATGGCTTTTTTAAACTATCTATTGTTTGTCTTAAGTTCATATTTCTTTATTAACCTACTTCTGAAATCATTAAATCTAATCCTTTTCTTATGATATGTTGAGCTTCAATTTTTGATGATGACGAATAATCAATCAGTGAAAAATCTTCAGGCGCAACTTCATAAATACCTAGGTTTTCCATCTTTTCAATATTTTCTGCCATGCATTCCTTTATTAACTGCATAGGAAAGATATTCATAGGAAAAACTTTCTCCATCTCACCCGTGACAACAATGGCCCTTTCCTCTCCATTCATATTGGTATCCAAATCATATTTTTTATTGGGGAACAACCATGAAAATGAAGTCCTATGTGTGCTAGGAACTTCGTTATTTATGAATGGAATCCAACCGAACATTCTGTAATTATTTCCCTCTCTCAAAACGGATAAGGTATTGTTATAAAAACCCAAAAAGTTATCATAATCAATTTTCCTGCCAGAGAGTACATCTCCATTAATAAATCGTAGTAATGAGTCAGTTTTACACCCAGCATCATTGATAATATCTGAGATTTTAGCACCAACTATTGTTTTGTAATATTTAGGATTAGTCACTGGTGGTCCAGCAACTGCAATAGTTCTAAAAGGTTTGTAAAATCCAGTTTTAAAAAGTCTACCGATAATTGCTACATCTTCAGGTCGAACAGTCCAAACTCTTTCTCCAAAGTTGATTGGATCTAGGTGATGTATGTGTACACCAACATTTGCAGAGGGATGTGGCCCTTTAACATTATAAATATTAATATTTTCAATTTCATTAATGAAAGAAATAGATTCTTTTTTAACACCAACATTAATCTTACCATCAGTTAAAAGTGATAAAACCTTAATACCTGTTTTAAATTCTTCTTCCTGATCAGAAAGAATTGTTGAAATATCAGCAGAAATTGGAGCAGAGTTAAAGGCTGAAATAAAAATTGATTTGGGCTTATCAGATGGGTTTGCAATAATATCGTAAGGTCTTTGATTTATAAATGGCCAACAACCTGAATCTAAGATTGTATTTTTAATTTCATCAACAGAAAGTTTTTGAAAATCAATAGGTTTATTAGTTCTAGATTTTTGATTAGGATCAACTTTTATTACAATCTCGATTATTTTTCTTTTTGCTCCTCTTACTATTTCACTTACAATACCATCAACTGGTGAACAAAATTTAATTCGATCATCCTTTTTTGAGAAAAAAATTGGTTCGCCTAATTTTACAAGCTGATTTTCTTTGACAATCATCTTGGGTACAATTGAGTGGAAATCAGAGGGATTTAGAGATACAGTTTTTGGTAAAGCAGCTTGTTTTATAATATTCTCAGCTGCACCTTTTAAGTTAATGGTTAAACCATTTTTAATTCTGATGTCGTTTGACATATTAATTATTGCAAATAATCAAGAGCAAATTTATTAATTTAAAGCGTTAAGTAAAAGTCGATTGAACAATTATTTTATTAAAATTATTTTATTTATAATGGTTCTAAATAAAAGAAATTAAATCAAAAATTTTTGACATATATTTATTGTGTTTATGAAAATTTTCTTTAGAAAAATATTAATACTTTTTATGATTTTAGAATCATCTATTAACAATTCTCAAATATTAAATTCGTCGGAAAAAATTAGAACTTTTGTTGTGGGCTCAATAAACAACAACAATGACATCTTTACTTTAAATGAAACAATTCAGTTCAGTTTCGATGAACTTAGCTTAAAGAAAAAAAATTACTATTATAAGATCGATCACTATGATTTTGAATGGAACTTGTCTGATGTCAATAAATCAGAATATCTTGATGGTTTCGATGATATAAAAATAAAAGACATTTCATATTCTTTCAACACCTTAAAATCTTACACAAATTATAGATTCTCCATTCCCAATAATCAAATTAGGATTAAGGAAAGTGGCAATTATAAAGTAAGCATAGTCAACGCCAGCGGAGAAAAGGTAACAGAAAAAAGATTTACAGTTGTAGATAATAAGGTTCCTGTTCAGTTAGGTGTTTCAAGAACCAAAGACTTGGAAAATTTTCAAACAGCCCAAAAAATAAATTTCAATGTCATATGCGGAAATTGTAGTGATCTTTATAATAATTACTCCGAAATAAAAATTATTGTGAGAAAAAACAGGAACTGGAATAATTTTATTGAACCAAAAAAACCTAAATATTTGAATTCCGAAAAAGCTATGTATGATGATATCATTTTTTATGGCGGCAATGAGTTTAACAACTTCGATATATCTCAAATTAAATCCAATAACTACAGAATTCAAAATTGGAACCTTTCTGATATTTATGAAACCTTTTTGGTGCCAGATGAATTTTCTGAAAATGAAAAATACGATTATAATCCTGACATTAATGGTAATTTTATAATCAAGACAAATTATAAAGAAAACAACAGTTATGAAGCTGACTATGTCAGAGTTTTTTTTGAGCTCAAGAAATCTAATCACAGCCCTGAGGATGAAATTTATTTGATTGGAAGTTTTAACGATTACAAGTTGAACAATGATTATAAATTAAGTTTCAACTCATCTATTAATTCATTCATTGGCTCATTTCTATTCAAACAAGGTTTCTACAATTATAAATATGCTTCAAAAAACCATTTAAATATTAATCACCTGAAAAATATTGAAAATGATTTTTGGCAAACTGAAAACCTATATACAGTCTTGATTTACTTTAAAAAAAATTATGAAAAGTTTTTTAGGGTGATAGGTTTCAACCGTTTGAATTCAGTTTCTTTAAAAAACTAAAAAAGAGTTTTAATTTTTTTAAAATATTTATATTAGCTGTAATTAGTAATTTTATGATTTACCACGTAACAAAAGGTATTCGAGTTTCAGTTAAGACTCATTATGATGGATCTTATTATAAAAATTATAATTTACATTTTTCTTTCAGTTACAACATTAAAATTACAAACCAAAGTAAAAATACTGTACAATTAAAAACAAGACATTGGAGAATATTCGATTCTTTGTCTCACGACATAATTGTAGATGGAGATGGTGTTGTTGGAAAGAAACCACTTTTAAATCCAGGTGATTCATATCAATATAATTCTGGATGTCTGATCACATCACCAGTTGGAGCTATGAGAGGCTTCTATAATATGATTGACGTAAATTCAGGACAAAAGTTCAGAGCTTACATACCAACGTTTAAACTAAACGCTCCTCAGGCTTTAAATTAAAACTGAAAAAAATTATTGAAATATGAGTACATTTAATATACCCCAACGTGTTAATGAACCTATTAAAAATTATATAAAAGGATCAATAGAAAGATCTGAAGTTGAAGAAACTTATCATTCTATGTTTAATTCAAAAATTGATATTCCTCTTTTTATTGGAAACGATAAAATCTTAACATCAAAAAGACAAAACATATCACCTCCACATGAAATAAAAAAAATTGTAGGAACTTTTTCTTTAAGTGAACCTGATCACATTGAAAAAGCAATTGAATCCTGTTTAAATGTAAAAGAAAGCTGGACCAACACACCTTGGGAAGAACGAGCTGCAATTTTTTTAAAGGCAGCTGAGTTGATTGCAGGACCATACAGATCAAAAATTAATGCAGCAACAATGATTGGACAATCTAAAAATATTTTTCAAGCTGAGATCGATGCAGCGTGTGAATTTATTGATTTTTTAAAATTCAATATAATTTACATGTCTGAAATATATGATGAACAACCGATTACAGTGGGCAAAGTTTCAAACAAACTAGAATACAGACCCCTTGAAGGATTTGTTTATGCTATAACTCCATTTAATTTCACTGCAATTGGAGGAAACTTGTGTGCAAGTCCAGCTTTAATGGGAAATACTGTTTTGTGGAAACCAAGTGATCATCAAGTTTACTCTGCAAAAGTAATTATGGATATTTTTGAGGAAGCGGGTTTACCTAAAGGTGTAATTAATATGGTAACTGGTGACCCTGAGATGATAACCAAAGTTGCACTTGAAAATTCAAATCTATCAGGTGTCCATTTCACAGGATCTACATTTGTCTTTAAAAAGTTATGGGAATCAATTGGTAAAAACATCAATCTCTACAAAGACTACCCTAGAATTGTTGGTGAAACTGGAGGAAAGGATTTTATTATTTCACATCCAAGCGCAGATACAGACATTGTATCTACTGCGATCATAAGAGGAGGGTTTGAGTTCCAGGGTCAGAAATGTTCAGCCGCATCAAGGATCTATCTACCAAAATCCAAATCTGATGAAATTATAAAAAAATTACAAGAACAAATTAAAGATATAAAGATGGGTTCACCAATTGATTTTGAAAATTTTATGACTGCTGTCATACATAAAAAATCTTTTGAAAAAATTGTTAACTATATTGAAAATGCACAGAATGACAAAAATGTAGAAATTATTTGTGGGGGTAATTACGATAATTCTAAAGGATATTTTATTTCTCCCACATTAATTTTAACCAGCGACCCAAACTACACCACTATGAAAGAGGAAATTTTTGGTCCAGTTGTTACTATATACATTTACGAAGATAAAATGTGGAAGGAAACATTAGATTTAATTGATAAAACATCCCAATATGCTTTGACGGGTGCAGTTATCTCATCTAATCAAGAAAGTATCGATTTTGCTTTAAAAAAATTAAGATATAGTGCAGGTAACTTTTACATAAACGATAAACCATCTGGAGCTGTGGTTGGGCAACAACCATTTGGTGGGTCAAGAGCATCTGGAACAAACGATAAAGCAGGTTCTAAACTAAATCTACTGAGATGGGTTTCACCAAGACTAATAAAAGAAAATTTTAATCCGCCAAAAGATTACCCTTATCCACACATGAATTAGGTATATATATAATTTTTTTGGTCTCGAAGAAAGGTTGTTTAAAATAATTTTTGATTTCAAATATTTTGTATTCATCAAAACTAGAAAGTTCATTAGAGAAATCTCCTCCTTTCAAATAAAAAACTCCATTTTTAAATTCGTTTTTTTCAGAATTAGAAATTTTTCCTCGAATTATTTTTATGAAGCTCGGGAGGTTTGTTACTGCCCTACTAATGACAAAATCAAATTTCATATTAATTTTTTCAGCTCTACCAACAATAGTGGTAATATTTTTAAGATTCAGCTCATCTGAAATTGAATCTATAACTTTGATTTTTTTTTGAACTGAGTCACATAGAAAAAATTTGACATTTGGAAATGCTATTGCAAGAGGCAACCCTGGAAAACCACCACCAGTTCCAACATCCAAAACATTAGTTTTATCTTCAAATTTCATAATATTTAAAATTGACAAAGAGTGTAATACATGTCTCAAATCCAAATTATCTATATCTTTTCTTGACACAACATTAATTTTTTCATTCCATTTTTTATAGAGTTTTTTTAGTGTACCTAACTGATTTGATTGTTTATTAGTTAGAAAAGGAAAGTTGTTTTTAAAAATGTTCAAAACTTTTATATATATAATTAAAATTACATTTTAATTTTACTAAAATAAATATCTTTAAATCAAAGTATAAATAATGAATAACTATCTATCAAAAAAAATAAAAAGCCTTCCTGTTTCTGCAACATTAGAAATGGCAGCAAAAGCTAGAGAACTTAAAAATAAGGGAATAGATATAATTGGACTTAGTCTGGGAGAACCTGATTTTAATACACCTGATTTTATTAAGGATGCATCAATTCAGGCAATCAAAGATAATTACAATTCATATACACCTGTCGATGGTTATGAAGAATTAAAACAAGCCGTTTGTGAAAAATTCAAAAGAGATAATGAAATAAACTATGAGCCAAATCAGATTGTAATATCAACAGGCGCTAAACAATCAATTGCAAATACTATTCAAGTATTAGTTAATGAAGGTGAGGATGTTTTACTAGTGGCACCATATTGGGTAAGTTACTCCGCTATCGTCACACTTGCAGGTGGTAATCCAATTGAAATAAGATCTGATATATCAACTGATTTTAAAATAAGTCCATCGAAACTAGAAAAATCAATAACTAAAAAAACTAAATTACTGATCATCAACTCTCCAAATAATCCTAGTGGATCTGTTTATTCCGAAGATGAACTTGTTGAACTTTCAAAGATTCTTGATAAATTTCCCAATATTTTTATTTTGTCTGACGAAATTTATGAACACATCAATTATGGCATTCCTCATTTCAGTTTTGCTAAAATACCATCAATGTATAATCGTACCATTACAGTTAATGGATTGGCAAAGGCTTTTGCAATGACTGGTTGGAGAATTGGATATTTGGGCGCACCATCATGGATTGCCAAGGCCTGTACAAAAATGCAAGGCCAAATAACTAGTGGAACAAATTGTATTGCACAAAGAGCGACTATATCAGCGCTGAAAGCTCCTGTTTCAAAAATACAATACATGGTAGAAGAGTTTTCAGAAAGAAGAAAACTAATTATATCTCTTTTAAATGATATTAAAGGAATTAAAATTAATAAACCAATGGGTGCATTTTATGTTTTCCCAGATGTTTCCTACTTTTTTGGAAAGACAATCAAAAATATAAAGATTAATAACGCATCAGATTTTGCAATTTTTTTATTAGAAAAAGCTCATGTAGCAACGGTTACAGGAGATGCATTTGGATGTCCCAACAATATTAGAATTTCATATGCTGCATCAAGAGAGGTAATTGTAAACGCGATTGAAAGAATAAAAAAAGTTCTTAATTGTTAGTGATCACGCCAAAAGAACGGAGTAAATAAGATTAAAACAGTAAACAACTCCAGCCTTCCAACAAGCATTAAAAATGCACACCAATATTTTCCTAAATCAGGAAGACTATTAAAACTGTTAGTTGGCCCAAACTCGCCCAAAGCTGGGCCAACATTTCCAATTGAAGATGCTGCGCTTCCAATTGCAGAAACAAAGTCGAGACCCATTATGCTTAAAACTCCTGCACCAATTATAAATAGTATTAGATATAAAATAAAAAAAGCTAAAACATGAATAACAATTGGTTTTTCAACAACAGTGTTATTATGTCTAAGAGGAATGATTGCGTTAGGATGTAATGATCTTTTAAATTCAAGTAATCCATTTTTAATTAAAATTAAATGTCTTAAAACTTTTACTCCTCCTGAGGTTGAACCAGATGACCCACCTAAAAACATAATTCCAAAGAAAAACATTGTTAAAAAAGTTCCCCATGAAACAAAATCACCTGTGACAAATCCTGTTGTCGTAACAATTGCAACAACTTGAAATAGTGCATGCCTAAAGCTACTTTCAAACTTTCCGTAAACCTCAGGGTGATCAACCGGTGTTTCTGAGAGGTCAACAGATGTGTAAAGTACAACTGTTGCTATCAAAACAAAAATTGTCAACAACGAAACATACCAATTAAACTCAGTATTCTTATAAATTTTTTTAATTTTTCCTATTAAACCAAAGTATATCAAAATAAAGTTTGTTCCTGCGAGGAACATAAAAAAAATAATTATGTATTGAATGACTGGAATATTATTCCAATGAGCTATACTTTCATTTTTAGTTGAAAATCCGCCTGAAGCTATATTACTCATTGAATTATTTAAAGCATCAAAAAAACTCATACCAGCAATATTTAAAAGTATTGTCTCAACTACAGTTAAACCAACATAAATCATCCATAATCTCTTGGCTGTATCACTTATTCTCGGATGAATTTTGTCACCTGAAACGCCTGGTGCCTCAGCAGAAAACAACTGCATTCCTCCTATTCCTAAAAGTGGCAGTAAGGCAATGGCAAGCACTATGATTCCCATTCCCCCTAACCAATGAGTCATACTTCTCCAAAAAATTATACTCATTGGAAGCCTTTCCACATCATCTAAAATTGTCGAGCCTGTTGTTGTATAACCAGACATTGTTTCAAAAAATAGGTTAGCACTTCCAAGTATGGAATTTGTAAAATAATATGGTAGCATTCCTGATATTACCATTGTCAGCCATCCCAAAGTAACAATTATATAACCATCTCTTTTATTTATTTGTCTTGAATTATTCTTGTTGGTTAACATTAATATTATTCCTATTGAAATTGGTATTAGTCCTGAAATAATTAACTGAATAACAGCTCCGTCATCAACAATTAAACTTACAATTGAAGCAATGAACATCGAAAAACCATTGAAAACTAAAAGCATCCCAATGATGTATAAAATTAATTTAATGTTTAGTTTGGTCATATTAGTTTATAAAAACAAACTTTCAACCTTTTTAAGTGCTTTTGGAGTTGAACAAACTAAAACCCTGTCATTTAGCTTAATTTTAAATTCTCCCAAAGCAATTATCCCTTCATTATTTCTAATTACCCCTCCAATAATTGCTTCTCTTGGAAAATTAAGTTCAACTATTTTTTTGTTTAAAACTTTTGATTTACGGCTAACATTGAATTCGACAATTTCAGCATCCATATTATTTAATTTTGCTAATTCAACTATATCACCGTTTCTAACAAATCTAAAAATATCATTGGCAGCAAGTAATTTTTTATTAATAAGAGTGTCTATCCCAATTGATTGAGATAAGTTAAAGTAATCCATGTTATTAACTAAGGCAATTGTCTTTTTTATTTTTTTGGACTTTGCCATTAAACATGACATAATATTAGTTTCGGAGCTTCCGGTTGTTGCAATAAAAGCATCCATATTTTGTAGGTTTTCTTCTTCTAAAAGATCTACATTTCTTCCGTCTACATTTAACATCATTACATTTGGCAATTCATCAGCAAGTTGATTAGCCTTTTCAATATTTATTTCAATTAATTTAACATT
>CEOF01137683.1_pt1 | contig 17413 bp, 12 predicted proteins | sample 361311 | NCBI WGS metagenome assembly CEOF01 (sample SAMEA2619667, study PRJEB7988) | marine metagenome | biome: marine biome (ENVO:00000447); feature: surface water layer (ENVO:00002042); material: "saline water (ENVO:00002010), including plankton (ENVO:xxxxxxxx)" | depth 5 m
AATGGAAAAATATTAGAATATAGTAATGGTAACTGGATTATAGGAGATAAAAGCGGCGGCTCGGGCGGAGTTACAACTTTAACTGGACTATCTGATACACCGACTGATTATACAAATAAAGCAAACTTTTTTGCAAGAGTTAACAGTAACGCAACAGGCATTGATTTTAGAGATATAACCGCTTCAGCACCTTTGAGTTGGAATAGGTCTACAAGTACTTTATCTTTTAGTGCAGATACAGATGATATAAGTGAAGGGTCTACTAACTTATATTACACAAACGATAGAGTAAATGCTGTATTAAGTGGTAAAACATATTTAGAAGATGTAGATTTTACTTCAGAAGGGTTAATGAAAAGAAGTGCTACTACTGGAAATTATTCTATTGTAACAGATAGTTCGGCTAATTGGAATACAGCATATGGTTGGGGAGATCACGGAGCGGCAGGATATATAACTGGCATTTCGGCATTAAGTATAAATGCATTAACTGATGTAACAATAACATCTGCACAAAGTAATCAAATTCTAAGATGGAATGGCTCGGCTTGGGTTAACTCAGACGAGGTTACAGTAACAACAACATTAACAGGATTAACAGATACTCCTGCTAATTATGGTACCTCAGGGCAAATGTTAGAATCTACAGGTTCGGGTGTACAATGGGTAGATGCTCCAACAGGCGGTGGCGGCGGCAGTTCAGGTCTATCAGATATTAAAGACGACCTTACACCTCAATTAGGCGGCGATTTAGATATATTAGCAAGAGAAATAACAACATCTACTGTTAACGGTGATATTACTCTTAGACCTAACGGAACAGGTAATGTTCAATTTGGTACTGCTAGTACATACACAACAGGTCGAAGTTATTTTGCTAATGTGTTTACAAATTTTTCAGATTTACCATCTGCCAGTTCTTATCATGGTATGTTTGCACATGTTCATAATACAGGTAATGCTTATTACGGACATGCTGGTGCATGGAAAAAACTAGTAGACGAAGAAGGAACATATGATATTACAGGATCGTTGACTGTAGATAATTTAAAATTAGATGGTCAAACAATTACAACAGATACCGACATTGTTCAAACACTAGGAGCAGATATTGTTTCGTCAGGCGATGCAAAACAAGGAATGTATTTGCTTAAAGGAACAACATTAAATGATAACGCTAATTTAACAGAAATTTTTGTAAAAGGTGTTACTAATTCGAGATTGACAGTAGCAAGTGGTACTGTTATAGGATTTGATATTATGTTAGTAGCCCAAAGATATGGCATGTCGTCAGGTAATGAAAAATCTGCATCATGGAATTTTAAAGGTTGTATTACTAATATAGGAGGTACAACATCTATTCTTGGAACAATTATGAAAACAGTTTTAGGTAAAACAGATTCTACATACGATTGTACGGTAGATGCAATAAACGCTAATGATGCTTTGCGTATTCGAGTACAAGGTCAAAGTGGGCAAACTATAAAATGGTTTGCCGTAGTTAACACAACAGAGGTTGCAGCATGAGATATATTTTAAAAGTAAAAGAAGGTCCTTCATTAGATTCAGTTATAGATGATCTAAATATTTCTAATGCTATAAAGTTAGATAATTTAAATAGGATCATTGCAGATACAGACGATGATGCAGAATTACAAACATGGATTGATCATACAGATATAGCTGCGATTAGAAAAGATAGCGAACAACATATAGCATCTGTAAATATGGGAACAGATACTACAGACCAACCACAGACTACCGATTTTACTGCTGGCAAGCAAACTGCTTTACTATTAAGCGGTTCTAATTATTATTGGCATTTAGATGCTATGTCTAAAGAAGACTTTTCTGCTAATTCTAACGGAGAATATAGTTATAGGTTTGATGGCTTAGATAGAGTGGATTTGGTTGTTGTTGATTCAGGTGTTGCAGGTGCAAGAGATGGGGCAGGACAAGGTACTACTCAATGTGGATTTGGCACTTGTAGCGATCCTAGTATTAAGGATGAACACGGATGTGTACTTGCAGGAGAAGCATGGACTGCCGCTACTATAAATCCTACAATAGGTACTCCGCATCCTGATTTAAGAAATGATATTGATGCCAATAGAGTAAGACCTTTACCTGGTTTTAACTTAACAAATGGTGCTGTATATAACCATCCTAATTATGGTACAATAGGAATGGCTAACACTAAGGATTGGAACAATGAAGATACACAAGGACATGGTACTCATTGTGCCCAATTTGCCGCAGGAAGATTTTCAGGTATAGCAAAACAAGCAAATATATATTCATGTAAGGTAATGGATATGTTAGGTACTGGTGCTAACTCAGGATGGACTTCTGATATATTATTAGGCTTAAATGCAGTAATTACATGGCACAACGGAAAAGGCACAGACGTTCCTACGGTTGTAAATTATTCTATAGCAAATTCTCCATCTGCAAGAACTAATTTATTTGTAGATTTTGATGACGATACAGATCAAACAGACGACACAGATGATGTTATGCGACAATTGGTTGGTGCAGGTGTGCATGTATGTATGGCTGCCGGTAATGGTTTTAATGATTTTAGTGTTAGTGAAAATCAATTTCAGGGACCGATAGATACAAAAGTAATTGAACCTGCTAGAATGTCAGGTCCACATTGGGAAACAAAAACAACATCAGATACTATCACAGTTGGTGCATTAAAATTTGATGCATTAAGCGGATATACTGAAAGCGGGTTAAGTGGTAGCAGTGGAAAATGGGCGATGTCATATTTTTCAAACTATGGTAGTGCAGTAACAATATCTGCTCCTGGCGAAGATTTGAATACCATAGGTTGGTATGATGCTGGAGGAGGAAATTTTGGAACTACTTTAGGTCAAGCAGGTACATCATATTCTTGTCCTTTAATTGCAGGTGTTATATGTAATAAACTTCATGAGGATCATGCTTTAAGTGTAGCAGCCAAATCACCTGCAGAGATGAAGTCATGGTTAACGGCTTCTGCAAGACGTGATATAAGATTTAATTCATTTATTAGACGGAGAGACGAGAATGGTTCACATACAGATAGTATAGGATCTATTTCTAATACAGGTACTGCATTAATACAAACAATAAGATACGATAACGATTATGTATATGTAGATCATTCCGGCATACCCGAACATGCTACTGGGCCTTTTCCAGGTTCTTCAGGAGCCGGATATGTGCCAGCAGATAAAAATTACATTAAAGCGATTGCAAGATATCCACTCAAAAAGACAGGTACTAAAACCGCAACTCCGGTAGGAATGACAGGAGTAAGTGTTAATGGTGTTCCAATTTTTAATACAAAAGATCAAGATAGCTGGCATACAGTTAATGCACAATTTGAAACTAGCACAGGCGGGGGTGTATGGAATAAGAATGCATTCGTAAAAGACGGAAGCTCTAAAGATACTAATTATGGTTTTTGTACATCAGATTTTAGATATAATTATAAAACAGCATCTCCTACATTACGGTCACAATTAGGTGATAGTGGATCAATACATTCTCCAATAATTGGATGGGCGTTAGATGGTTATCCTATATACGGACCGCATGGTTATAGCACGGCAAATAATTCTTCTAGTAGTATTGCAAAAATGATACCAGGCTGGAGATTAAAAACTGCTAGTGAATATGATCCTGCAACTGACGGTGTACGAACTTGTTCTGTTAGAGTAACTTCAGGATCTTATTCTCCAGAAAGTAATACAACTCACGGACCTGCTGTAAATGCTACATATCCTTTAGGAACTTTTATAGAAGATTATATTTATGATAGTACAGTGGCTAACAGACATTTAGATGAATACAATGGTAGAGAATGTGTAACACCTGAATTTCCGAACGGAACCTATGCATATTTCGCAACAATCGAAACATCAGGTACAGAACCTATGTTTCCTTATGTAATCGGAGAAGAATTTTATGGTGTAGTACATGCACAAAATATATCAAATAATGCAGTAACAGTACCTTCGTCGGCAATAACATGGAATTCATATGGGGCTTCGTCTACTGATAGAATTACTAAAATAGCAAATAAAGTAAAATTACCCGACAATCCGTTAAAAACAACATCGGGTTCAGGTTCTATAATGATAACATGGCCAAATCACGGAGTTAAACCTGATGATTGGATTATGATAACAGGAGCAACAGGCGGAGCAGGTTTAGATCCTGACATTTATTCTGTGAATCCACCAGGTATGGATCCAGGTAGTATTTTGGGAACAAATCCGTGGGTCTTAAATGATTGGCATGTAGTTAAAGCAAACACAACAGATGATGAAATTGAAATAGAATTAATTAATAAACAAGCAAATGCAAACGGACAAATAGGTGGCACAAACATATATGGATCTGTATTAAAAACAGGAACAACATCTACACCTGCTAGTTTAACAACTCATGATTCCACAGATGGTTTGTTACATATGAGTGGAGTTACAGTACCTGCCCATCCAGGGGTTACAGGTGCATGGAATGTAGATTATTTAAATGGCGGAGCAAATGATAATACAAGAAAATGGAGATTGCGTTGGAATACTACTGATGCAGTAACAACAAAACGAGCACCATCCGGGCAAGATAATTTATTTCATATGGAATATACGCCAACTACAATTACACCAAATTTAATAGGATTTAATCCTGCATTTCAGATAGCAGACTGGACTGCTACATGGGCTACTTCTGCTGTTAATTTCGCTACATATAATTCAAGCAATGTTGTAAACCAAGATTTATCTGCAACTGTTACATCATGGGCAGGAGAATCGTTTGGTGATATAACATACACATTAATAGGTAATTTACCTTCAGAATTATCATTTAGCAAACGTACAGGAAAATTAACAGGAACATTAGGAACATACGAAACATCATCTGAATATTCTTTTACAGTTACAGTAGATAATAGTTATTTTTCTGAGATACATAATTATTCATTTAGTATAGGTGAAGCAGATGAATTAGGGTATGATTATGATGGCACAGATTTACGAATACCAGGACGAGTAATAGATAATTATATTGAAGTTAAAACTGATAATTATCAATTAGCAGTTAATAAAAATTATATGATAGATTCGGGAGCTTTAACTGGACTTCCTATGAATTTGACAATGCCTAATAGTGCAAAAATGGGAGATAGAATAGTATTAATAGATGCAACTAGAACAAATCATACTAATAGTTGGATAATAGATCCAAATGGTTTACGTATTAACACTCCAGGCAGTGGTACCGCTACATGGACTGTAAATACACAAGGAGTTCAATATGAGCTTGTATATTTCGTATCTACTAGAAGTGCAGGCCTTACAGGATGGGTAGTTAGAGAAACAACATGAAGTTTTTAAAGAAGAAGCAGATAGATACTGCCGAAGTACAACAAGATATTTTTACAGGTAACGGCAGTGATACTGAGTTCACTTTAACATTTACAGTAGTAGATCAAAAACAATTATTTGTTTCTATAGATGGGTTAACACAAGAACCTACTGCGGCATATGGTATTAATACTGCTGGTACAAAAGTTGTATTTACAGAATCTCCGCCAATAGGATCTAAAATATTGGTAAAATATATAGAAGCATCTCCTATTAATATAACGACAGTAAGTGCTAATACAATAGGAATTGATGAACTAAATGTTACAGATGGTACAGTAGGCCAAGCATTAACAACAAATGGTGCAGGCGGTTTAAGTTTTACTTCGTTTGATCCTGGAGGATTTGATTATAAAAGCGATACAGATTCTCCTTTTACTGCATATGCAGGTCAATCTGTTCAAGTCGATACAACAAATGGACAAGTTACAATGACATTGCCTGCTTCGCCTAATCAAAACGATACTATTAGAGTTGTAGATGCAGGAGGACATTTCCAGGATTATCCGTTGACAGTAGATAGAAACGGTAGTACAATTATGGATGTTGCTGATGATTTAGTTGTTAATACTAAAGTATTAAATTTTGGACTAGTATATAATGGAAGCACTTGGAGGGTATTTGGATAATGCCATTAACTAAAATATCAACAGGATTAGTTTCAGATAGTGCAATAACAGGTGTAAAAATTAATGATGCATCTATACAAGCGGTTGATCTAGCAACCGCATCTGTAACATCTGATAAATTACATACAACTCTTAATTTAGCATCTCATACTGTTACATTACCAGAAAATAGTATTTCAAATAGAGAATTAAATTTAACATTTACATCAGGCGATGCAAATAAATTTTTAAAAGTATCTAGCACAGGTGCATTATCTTGGGAAGCACCTGGTTCGTATCCTATAGATTATACTGCCATAACAGGACCTATACCTGCAAATCATATTGCAACAGGTACAATAACAAGTGATATGATAGAAAATTTAACAATATCCGATGGAGATATTGCTAATGGAACTATATCAGGTGGCAAGTTAGCGGCATCATTGGATTTATCAGCATCATCTTCAATAACCTTTCCTACAGATGTAACTGTTACAAATATAACAGTTACAGGCAATTTAAAAACAGAAGGTACAACAACAGAAGTAGATACACAAAATTTATTTGTTAAAGATAATATTATACGATTAAATGACGACGATGCCGGTCCTGGAGTAACCGCCGGAGTTGCAGGTATAGAAATTTATAGAGGACCTGCTCAAGATACTGCAATGATCAGGTGGAACGAAACAGATGATAGGTTTGAATTTGTTTTAGGATCTACACCGGTTAATTTACAATTTGCTAATAACGCACCTGGAGCAAATACTGTAGGATATAATGAATTAAAAATACAAAATAGTTCCGATCCTAGCCATAGTCAAAATTACTTTTTAGAGTCAGACGGGTCAGGCAATTTTCAACTTACACAAGTAGACTATTCTAATTTTGTTTTAAGTGGATTGATTACTGGTACAATGTCTAATACAACATTTGCAGATGATAGTATTGGCACAGACAAATTACAAGATTATTCAATAACCGCAGATAAATTAGAACGACAACTTTCGTTTACTGGCATTACTACTGTATTAAATGCGCCTGATATTTTAGATTCAATAAATGGGGCACCAGCATTTACTATTACAAATACTTTATTTGCACTACCACCAAATAATATAACAAGTACACAAATATTAGATGGTTCTGTTACTGTACCTAAGTTAGCAAATACTTTAGATTTAAGCAGTAATACAGTTATTTTAGGTAATGATTATGTTTCTTTATCTATGATGCAAAATGATTCTGTAGGAATAAATGAAGTAATAATAGACAATACAGGTAGTCCAGGTCATTATTTAACACAAAATTCTGCAGGAAATGGATTTATATGGACACCACCACCAACAACCACAGAAGATGTAGATTGGCTAGGCGGACTATGGCCCGATGGAAAAGAGAATTATTCATTTGTAGAATCATTATCCGGTGGAATATATACTGTAGAATTAAGAAACTATCAAGATGCTATTTTGTCGGTGCTGAGCCCTGCTAGAATAATATTTAGAGATCCTGATGCTACTAAAGGCAAAGTACATATTATACAACTAACAAGTTCTTTTTCCCTTTCAATACCTGCAGGTCAAGTTTTTGAGTATTCAAATGGCGAAGATATGAATTTATATATCTATGCCTGGTTAAAAGATTTAAGTACGCCAACAGTTAAATTAGGTGTATCCGCAGAATATGCTAAAGACGAAGGAGAAAATCATCAAATTTATTCTTTTCCAAGCTCTGGTGTTAATTCTCTTAAAGGTGTTATATATTCAGACGAAGCTAAATTGTCAGCTCCGGTTCGGCTCATGGCAAGAATGCGGATGACTCAGCCAACGATAAATAATTGGACAAATACCTGTACACAAATGGCAACTAATTTTCAAACTTTTCAACTTGAGTATATTTAATGTCTAGAGCTATTCGGAATCCCGAAACCGTACATATTTCGTACAAAGATTATTTTGATGAATCAACACAAACTAATTCTCAACAATGGGATCCTGCTTCTTTTTATCAATTAGATTTTTACGATAATTATAAATTTAGGCAAACATTTCATGGTCCAGTTAATGATTCGATGTTAAAAAAATTAACATGGTATATAAGATCAGAACATATTGAAGTTACCGGACAGTATGATAATTCTAATCCTTGGAATCAATCAAGAATGAAAGTACGGTTGTTTATGGGAGACCAAGTTGATAATCCTGATGCGATACCAACAGTTGAAAAGATAGTTGATATTGGTCCATCGAATACAAAAACATGGCAAGGTGAAGTTACTGCTACATTTACACAAGATGATGATTTTTTTGTTCAAAGCAGCCAAGGCGGAAATATAATGTACACGTGGGAGGTTGAGAATTTAAATCCCGATACAATAGTATTATTTTTTTCTAACACTGGTTTTAGACAAGGTAGTTCTTTACACAAATTAACAGATATAAAATATACCAGAACAGGATATACTGGCGGATTGTTAATGGGACGAAAACCATTTACTGGCGGAAGTAACTGGTCTCGAAATACTTATCCTTGGAATCAATATGGTGGTAATCATACGCCGACTGTGACTAATAACTACAGATGGTGGTTTAGGGCTGTAGATTCGGCGGGTCGTATAATAGTTTTTAATCCAGGTGTTAAAACAACCAATGCACCAGCATACTCGACTGAATTTTCCGCATCTCAATCTTATTTTGTAGATCCTGATACAAACACAAGTCCAGGCGATTATCCTGAAGTATTAAGTAGGCTAAATGGTGCCAGGTATCATGATGGGGATCCTGGAGTAGGAGAGTTTGCCAATAAAAGTTATTTTTGGAAGACAGGTATAAAATTTAAAAATATGGACGGATACTTATTAATACAGATACCTAGTTCATATGACTCTAGTGTTAGAGTAGGTCTTACTAATCATCAAGATACAGAGGAAGGTAATAATCCTGAACCAGCTCATCATGCTTTAGGATTAGATAACCCGTGTACACAAAATCAAACATGGCCTCAATTTAACGATTATGATGGCATGTATACAGATTCAACTTACGGAAAATGGGGGCTATGTGCAGGACAAAACGGCCAACAAAATAATCCAAGCTCACCGACTAATTACGGGCATTGGGATGATTTTATTAATCCATATTTAGGATTTGTTCAACGTCAAGGTCTGGTTAAATATCAAACAGGACCATTTACACCCAGTATACATTTTACTGCTCATATAGAAGAAGTTGTTAATTATAGGTCATCTTCTATTCCAGTAGATTTTAAAACAGTAGCTGAAGAACTAGCAGGATTTCTAGATGATTCGTTAGATCATGTCAATTTAGGTGAACAAGCCGGTTTTAATAAACTTCCTTTTACATATACAAATTATACATTTACATTAGACAAACTTAGAATTTCAGGAAAAGGCGTCGAATCATTTTTAACAGAATATAAAAATTACATAAATCTAATGTCGCAGAGAACTAGTAGAGGAGAAAGCACTGATTGGTTGCTTTTAGATACTATTAATTCGACTGATTATATTGAAGATTCAACATATGATAAGTTTAAAGCCGAATCACAGTATGTAGATGCAGAGCTTCATCCTAATACAGGCACTCCGTTATTTGGTTATACACAATTAGACACAACAGTTGATGTTGATGATATAAGTTATCAAACTAGTGAGTCTAGACATACAGAACGACAACCTCAACGATTGATAGCAAGAGCAACGGCCAGGGATGTTGCAAGGGCTTCGGCTAGAGAAGAAGTACGGGCAACAGGATACGGAAGATACGAAATAAGATCTACATATAGATATGCGTATGTTGCTAGAGGTGTCATATATCAGCGTAGATCTGGAGGCTGGGGACCTTTTAGATATAGATATGTCCATCAAGGCAGATACGGGTATTGGACTCGGGCAGTAGGGAGATATGTTGACAGAGCATCTTATGAATATAGATATCTTGCTCGATCAGAATATAGATATGAATATAGATTTGAATATAGATATACGTATAGATATGAGGATAGAGCAGATACTGAAATTTTTGAAAATAAATCACATAGAAAAGAAATTGGATATTGGTCATGGTCTATGACCAATAAAAACGGAGATGTTGATACTTGGAAGTTAACTAATGATACTACAGGTGTTGATCTTGGTACTGGTACTGATACAGACTTTGACGGAAAAACATTATCATATACTCAAGAAACTTCTTCTGGATCTACATTTGAGACAAAATATAACAATAATGAATATTACGAAGGTTCTTGGGCAACTGTATTCCCAAATTATCCTTTACCTCATGCTTGGGAAAATCATACATTATATTATACAAGAGCAAATATATTACAAAGAAATCAAGCAGGAGATCTTGTCAGAGCACCTATGACAGGCATAATAAATGCTAGTGCTCCTGCTACAGGTGTGTTGACACCTGCAACTACAAATCATGTAACAATAGTCAAATGGTGGTAACATGCCTTTAAAAGTTAATATCGAAAAAGCAAAAAATATATTTCAAACAAATTTACAATTTTCTATTGATTATGAAATAGAAAAAATAGATAAGGAAATGTTAGAAGAAGATAGTAATAGATTAATAGAATTAAAAGAATATTATTTAAATTTTGAATTAGATTTATCAGAAGTTGAAAATTGTTTTGACTTAGATAAACTTTGGCCTGAAACCCTAACATTTAAACCTTCTCATAAATTATTTGAAAAAACAATCGATATACGACAACGTAAAGATTTTAACGAAATTGCAGGTTGTGAAATGATTTCAGGACCTTTTGAAACTACAAGAATTTTAAGTGCATTTAATATTCCATTTATATTAAATAGATCTGCTTGGAATTTTTTATTTGTGCCTCAACCAGAAATAATGGATAAAGATAAAACTTATAATTACTATTATGGATGGAATCAAACCGATTTAACAACTACATATGCTATTGTACCAGACGATGATGACCAATTTGTTGCAACAAAAGATATGTATGAATTAAATTATACAGACAAAAGAATTTTGTTGCAAAAACCCGATAAATCTGTTATTATAATTATACCTGTAAACTTAAAAATAGGATTAGAAGAATTAATTGCTAAATTATCTTATATGCCTGAAAAGAAAGAATGGGCATACTCTGAAGTATTTAATATAGACGAGTTACCATCTGAAAAGTATAGAGATGCATGGGAATTAATAGGACACGACGGAAAATTTTATGACAAAGATTGAAATCACTAATCGAGTGATAGAATTAATGAATTATTGTAAGGAGAATGCAGGAGAAGGTAAACCGTGGTCAGAAGAAGAACGCACAGAATTTCATGAATATTTTTATGATAATATGGTAAATGTAGAGGAAGGCGGTAAAAAATATTATAACATTAATTTAGAACCTGGGGCTAGACAATGGTCGACCGGAGTATTATATGATAAAGTTTATCCCGATGAAGTTCTAACAGAACAAGAAGATCTTATAGAAGATATAAAAGATGAGAAACAAGATACTAACGAAAATGTAGGACCATCTACTACAGGTAATGAAGGTCTTTCTGATGATTGGCCAAACTTTAAAATCACCGAATATGATAGTGCAGTAATAATTACCGCAGATTATGATCCCGAATCTCCTGAAATCTTAAAAAAACCTACAATCATTATAGAATTTAATTCTGAAAATAAAATAACATTAATGAAACAATATTATAATGCCACTTGATGATTTATTTCCTGTAACTATTTTTAAAGACTATCTATACGATGTTGATAATGAAGAGTTGATAAAAGCTTCTGATTCAATAAAAGAATTAGACAAAACAGGTAGAGCAACTTGTTTTAGACAATATCCGTTAGGATATACTTCTTATTATACCATAGATAATATACACGAATTAGCAGAACATAATACAGATCCTTACAATAAATTTTCATTATTATTTGATGAAATTATTAAAAGATCTGATTTTTATGCAAATAATGTATTATTAGAAAATAACAGGGTTAACGAACAAATAAGTAAAACACAAAACAAAAGAAAAACATATATACAAAGCAGTTGGGTTAATATTACAGAACAATATCATTATCATGAAATACATAATCATACAGGTACATTTATATCGGGAATATATTACTTAAATAATAGTTCAAGTATAACTTTTTACACTATGAATCAGTATACGCAAGATACTATGAGATATGAAAACAAAGAAGGATTGCTTTTACTATGGCCCGGTTGGCTATATCACCAAGCAGATCAAATTATGAAAAAGGAAACAAAATATGGTGTAACTTTTAATATAGGTTGCGAAGGATGGGGGAATGAAAAAATTTAGACCTAGCGAACTATTTGAAGTCAACGAAGAGTTATCTATTAAAAAAATAAGACTTGAAGACGATCTTATTTTAATGATTGATAATTTTTATAAAAATCCCGACGATATTAGAAAATTTATTCTTGATACTCCTGCTCCTATATGGAAAAATACTCCTGATTCGTTAAATTTTAAACAGTACTATGATTGTAGGCATAATATGTCTTGTTGGGACGATCTCCCATTTGTTGCACCCCTTTCTAATATAATGTCTCATTATTACGAATTTTTATTAAATGAGGAAAGACAAGTTTATTTCATAACAAATGTATTTCAATGGATCGAAGATCAACCTAAAGAAGCAGTCGGTAATAGAATACACACAGACGGAATAAAAGAACTTGCAAGTAATGTATACTTTAATAAAGGATCTGAGTGCAATGGCGGAACTGCAATATATAGAAGTAAACATACTGATTTACTTAGGCTAGAAGAAGATGAAGAATTTATAGGAGAAATGGAAGATGGTTCGTGTTATTATGATAGTAATTGGACAAATGATTGGACATTAGAATTAGTAGTGCCTATGGAATATAATAGATGTATAATGCATCCGGGGTACTTGTATCATGGTGCTTACCATACAGATAATGCTTTTAAAGATTTTCCAAGAATAGCACAAGTCAGTTTTTTAGAATCAGAATTTGATATTAAAGTAAAAAAATGATTAAAATAGGTTGGACACCAACTACGCCTGAAATCGCATTAATATATCAAGAACCCGAATCTGTGTATAAAAATTTATATACCAATATAGATTCTTCATTTAAACTTTGTCCTGCATTTACAGATTTTTTAAAAAATTGGTATATATTAAAATCGCCATTAGATATTAATTTTTTATATAAAAAAGTAAGCGACACTGATGCAAAAATCACATATAACGAAATTATAAGTCCTCCTTATATTTCTTTTAATGAAAGAAAGCGAGATTGGAGCCCAGAACATAGGCCCGACGAAAGACTTAAATTAGAAAAAAATAACAATCCATTAATTAGTTTTTCCTTTCATCAATTATTTGTAACAGATGAAAAAGATTTGCATATAGAACAAGTATCACCTTTTTTACATATGCACGAATTATCTTATTTTAAATATCTTAGAACTATACCCGGAGCATTTAATATTCATAGTTGGATACGTCCACTAGATTTTGCATATGAAATAATAACCGATAATGCAATAATAGATATAAAAAAAGGTGATCCGTTATGTTATGTTCGATTTAATACTCATAAAAAAGTAAAAATAGAACAAATTCCATTTACTAGCGAATTAGATGATTATAGTATAGCAACAACAAGTTTTAAAGAAGTATCTCCGGGATTGTCGTTAGCAAAAATGTATAATCTTTTTAGAAGGATAAGAAGGCCTAAACTTTTATAGGTTTTTGTTGTTTACCCATCCACTTTGCATCAGGACGTTTATCTTTTAAATTAGTTGCTACTGTCTTTATTTTATCTATAGACGATTTATCGTAAAAGACTAATTTAGCACCACTATGTAATGGCTTAGGCCACGAACCAATGTCTACCCAACAATAGCCACTAGACTCGCCATTTAATTCGGGTACAAATTCTCTAAATACAGTTACAATAAATGTTTTATAATTAAACCCATTCTTAGATTCAAATACATGTAACGGAACTATATTGTAGTAATTAGGAACATTTGTTCCCATTTCTTCTTCTAATTCTCGTTGTAATGTATCTAAAGGTTGCTCGCCTTTTTCTGCTTTGCCTCCCCAAAATGCCCATGTACCTGAATGGCTAACATTTTTTGATCGCATTTGGAGTAGTATTCTACTGGTAGGAAGAGAAAGAAAAATGGCGCCTACGCCATTAATCATAGATACAATCTCCAGTATCCTGCAGGATAAATTCTTTCAATGGCGTTCTTCCATTCAACACCATTCCATACCCATCTTGTATTATCATTTGAATTTGTTGTAAATTTTGTAGTTGATGTTTCACTAGCATCAAAACTTAAAGACCAGCCACCAACATATTCCGTAAATACATACGGAATTGAAAGTGTATATGATCTTACTAGGTCACTTTGATTTCCGACAGTAAACATTTTTGTACCATCATAACTAAAGTGTAAACCTGAAGGATTACCTCCTATATGATAACGTTCTACATATGTAACTGTTGATATATCCCACGCTGTAGATAATTTATATAAATTTACTTCATTACCTCCGGTACCAACTATAAACAATCTTGTGCCACTAGGGTGCCATTCTATACCAAATGGTTCCCAATCCCCAGAAGCCCAACTATCATTGTTATTGCCTACATTGAAATCCTGATTAAATGTTGCAGTTGAAATGTCAAATCCGGTAGATAAATTAAATTCATATATCTTGTCATTACCTGCCCCTGTAATGTACATCTTGGTACCATCAGGTTTGAAGTCAAGTCCGAAATTATCAGTGTCGACAGTAGTAACAAGCGTTTGAGTAAAACTTGCAGTTGATACATCAAATCCTGTTGTCAATGCATATTCATGCACATTGTTATGTTGCACTCCAGTAATAAACATTTTTGTCCCATCAGCATTAAATTTTACTGCTGTTGGGCCGTTTTCTTGTGAACTAACACTAAAACTGTCTACAAAGGTAACTGTGGATGAAAGATCAAATCCTACTGAAAGAGAGTATTCATTTATATCATCTCCACTTGTACCAACAATAAACATTTTTGTTCCGTCATGGTTAAACGTAATACCTCTTGGATTACCTTCTTGCGTGTTAACACTATAAGTCGCACCTACTGTAATTGTACCCGATGCGCCTCCTTCATTTGTAAATTCAATAATATCATTTTTATGTGCTTCAACATTGCCCCACCAATTGCCGCCTTTTGGTACATCATTAGTTACTATGTATCGTTGCCCTGTGGCCGACGCAGGTAATCCGTAGTTTAAAGGTCCTTGATATGTAGGATCTACGATATTATTTACTGTCGCTGTTTCTAAGGAATTAGTAGGTAACGAAGCAGTATCTATTGTTACTGTAATTTCTTGATCTGAAATACTAGATAATGTACCTAATACTTGAAAATTTGCTTCGCTTTCTATATTTGCATCCATTAGTTTAACTTGACTAATGCCCGGTCTTAATTCTGCGGATCGTTCTTCTAACAAATCTGTCCATGTTGTAGTTGTAGCCGATCCGCCTTCGCTTAATAATGTTAATGTTGTGCCCGATAAACTTACATATCTATCTTTAAATGTAGTAACTTGATAACTTGTAGGAGCACCTGTTATTGTACCTGTGGACCTAAATGTATCCATTTCTGTTCTGTTTTTTGCAGTTAAAACAGAAGACATAATATTATGAATAAGTGTCTGTCTACTAACTCTTGCAGGTACAGTTAAATGAACGGGCATTTTAAATGTTAATGTAGCAATATCTATTATATCTTCTGCACCTGTAGGAATGGACCTATTAGTCCATTGTGTAGCAGTCATTTCTACGACAGTTAATCTTGTCCAATCAAAAGGATTATCTGTTGAATTTAAATCTATTGAAGGATTATATAATGTTAGTATTTGTTCTAGTAATTGAAACTTTTGATCAGTATTGCTAGTCCATACATCTACTTGCATAGTTAAATTATATGGTACAGGCATATGCCTTTCTATTTGATATGTATCGCCTAGTTCGTTGTCATATGTATTTGTTGCATAATTAAATTTCTTTTCGTATACTTGCACTTTATCTATTTCGTGCGGAGCTCGTCTTGCTTCAGGGCTCATTTCTAATGACTGTATCCAGCAACTTATAAATGGTGCAGAGTTAATTACATTCTCAGAATTTTGTTTTAAAATATGTGATGCCATTCTTGTAGCATCTCCATATCGAACAGGCACAGTTCTGTATGTTTCATCTTCTCTATCTATCTCGATTTGAAAATTAGCAAACAACCTCATGAATTGTTGTATGTATCTTCTAAATTGTTTGTCGTAAAAGAAATCCATTAGTCATCTACCTTAGGTGTTATTGTACTAGATAGTCCTTGTTTTGATTTAACATCTGTTCCAGGTACTGTAACTGTATCTGTGTTATTTGTAAATCTTCTTTGTGTGAATACTTTGCTTTCCCAACTATCATCATTTGGATTAGTATCTGTTGTAAATTCCCATCTTGTTCCTACACGTTTATACATTCTGTGTGGTGTAAAGTCTGTTCGTAAAAAGAATGCTCCTTCGGTAGGACTAGCAGGAAATTGTGTACCTCGAGATAACGTAACAGTATCATAATCAAATAAATGAGATGTTTTTAATGTACCATCATATTCTTCTGTTGCGGCTTTTTCTATTGCTTCAGATACTTCTATTTCTGCTTTATATGTACTTAATACATCAGTATCATTTTCCATAATATCTTGAAACTCTTGTGTATCTGTCATTGGTCCTACTTTTACTCGCCATACATGCGGATACCAAGTTTGAGAAAATCCTTCAGACGATCTATTAGCGTCTTCAACAACATAAAATTTATTAATACCATTGTTATCTTCGTCCAATAATGTATCATCACGTAAATGCGGTAATTCTAATACGTCACCGGACATTAACTTTCTACCAAGTTTACTAATCATGTCATTAATATGAAATGATACAAATAAATTATCTGCTGTTAAAAAGAAACCAAATTGTGAAAGATCGAAGTCGTTATCACTAACATTGTATATGCCACGCAATTCATAGATATTAGGATCATATTTCCTGTCCCTATTTTCCATTAATAACATGTCTTGAATTGTTACTTCTGATGCACCATCCATCGAAGCATGGTGGTTAGGTTGCGACGAATCGTTTTGTTCGCCTACGTTTTCGGGACCTAAATATTTGTGAACTAAAAATGCAGTTCCGCCTATATCAAATTGTTCCCTAATATTAGCATCGAAAAAATTATAATCGTTTGATTTATCTTGACGCCAAAGACTGAGTCGGGGCATATATCATTCCTTATTCTAAATATT
>CEOF01155472.1_pt1 | contig 17359 bp, 14 predicted proteins | sample 361311 | NCBI WGS metagenome assembly CEOF01 (sample SAMEA2619667, study PRJEB7988) | marine metagenome | biome: marine biome (ENVO:00000447); feature: surface water layer (ENVO:00002042); material: "saline water (ENVO:00002010), including plankton (ENVO:xxxxxxxx)" | depth 5 m
TACGAAAACCATCATAGAAATGTTTGGCCTGAGGTATTAGAAGGTTTGAAATCAGTTGGCATTATTAGGATGAGAATATGGAGAATAAATAATAGGCTTTTTATGCTCATTGAGACTTCAGATGCTTTCGATATAGAAAAATTTCAAAAATATACTGAAGCAAATGCTAAAGCTAAAGAGTGGAATGCGTTAATGAAGAATTATCAAGAAAAAATACCGAATTCAAGTGGAGAATGGTGGAGTGAAATGACTATAGCTTACGACTCTGAATGGAATTAGTTAAAATAAATTGCTACTTTGACCGCCATCAATATTAATACATGCTCCTGTAATCAAGTAAGATCTTGGTGAAGATAAAAAGCTAACCATATCACCAATAGGTTCAGGTGTTCCGAAATCTTTCATAGGGAGATTATTTTTTATAAAGTCTTCTAATTCACTCTCAGATGAGTTATTTACAAATTTTTCCCATGACCCACCTTCATGCTTTACTGAGCCTGGAGCAATAGAATTGACTGTTACACCTTTATCAGCAAGATCTATAGAAAGATGTTTTGTAGCAGCAATTAGACTTGCCTTTGATGCCATGTAGCTAGCGCTTTTGCCACCATATTCCCTGCCAAAAATTGAAGATATATTGATTATTCTTCCCCATCCAATCTTAACCATTTTTTCAGAATATATTTTCATTATTTTTAAAGAAGACCAAAAATTAACGTCAAATACATTTTGGTATGTTTCAATAGTGTCATTATTTAATGAAGACGACCCTAAAGACCCACCAACATTATTAACAAGAATATCTACGTTTCCAAAGTTAGTATCAATTTTATTAACTAATTCGTCTAAATTTGAATTATTATTATTAATTTCATGGACAAATCCATATGAATTTATATTTAATTTAGATAAATATTTTTCAACTTTCTGAATGCCTTCCTCTGACCTTGAACAATATGAAATATTTACACCCTCGTTAGCTAAAGATTTTAAACTAGCTAATCCAAGACCTCTTGTTGCCCCTGTAATAAAGGCATTTTTTCCTTTTATTTTTAAATCCATATGTTAATTAAATTTTTTATTAAGCTTGATATAAACAATTGAAATATAATTGTTCCAGGGATATATGTAAACAATACTATTAAAAATGATTTCACATATCTAATTTGCTTTGTTGAATTTGATTCAAAATTAAAACCAAAACCAACATATACTGATTTTGTAACAAGAATATAAAACCAAATAGTGCTTATTGCTACGATCCATGAAACTAAAAATGAAATATTATTTATACCTGGGATAACAGATAACATTCCAATTAATACAGTTATCTGAGAAAGGGATAGTAATTGAAACATCCTCCTTATATTTAAGACATTGAAATTATTATCTTCAATAATTTTATTATCATCTGTTATTCCAATTCGAATTTTATTAGCAAAAAATGACACTCCAATAAAATATATCCCGCTTATAATAAATAAATTTTGAGCTATTAATGCGATAAATTTAGATAAAAATTCAGATAGTTCAAAACTCAGATTATTAGATTCAATTAAAAAAGGGTGAATTGCACCACTGATACAAGATAAAAAAATAACAACAATACATAAATTTAAAATCTGATCTGAATCAAATACAAAATCAAAAGATTCATTTTTACATAGTAAAAACCCTTTAATTTTACTAAGCATTAAATATGGTTATCAACTTTTGAAGCAATTACTTCTTTGCTTACAGCACCTACAATTTGGTCAACAGGTGCCCCATTCTTAAAAATTAACAAAGTTGGTATTGACCTAATTCCAAATGTTGATGAAATATTAGGGTTTGAATCAACATCTAATTTACCAACTTTCAATTTATCAGAATATTCTTCACTTATTTTTTCCACCGATGGCGCTATCATTTTGCATGGGCCACACCATTCTGCCCAAAAATCAACAAGAACAGGTTTGTCAGATTTAACTACTTCACTATCAAAATTTGAATCATTAAACTCTATTACATTACTCATATTAATCCTTTCATTATTTTAAATTAACTATCTCATAATCCAGAATCGGGATGTCCATAGACCAGTCTTTATTTTCAGAATTCTGCATTTCTCTAGCCATTTCTCCAAAAAGACTAGTAATAGACAAAGTATTACTTAAATTTAATTCAGATACAACTTTACCACTTACCTCTGTTTTTTCAGTTCCATATCTAAGAGTTATATTTTCACCGACTTTTAGATTATATTTTTTAAGAATATCATTACTCACATTAAAAATTATATTCTCTTTAACTATGTTTGAGTCGCCATCCTTTTCAATATTTACTACGTCATTTTCTTTAATTAAAACTCTTCCTTTATATAATCTGACAGAATCATTATTTAATAGATTTTTTTCGGTAATAAAGTTAAATTGAGGATTAAAATTTTGCTCAAGAAGAAAAGATTCATTAGCAAGACTTTCAAGATTCAAATTATTAAAGGTCTTTATATCTGAGCACATTTTTCTAAAAATACTTTCAAAATTATTGAAATCTAAATCAATTCCATCAAATTTTTTCGAAATATTTGAAATTATTTTCCAGGCTTCATTTAACCCAGATTTTATTTCAACTGGATTATTTGATAGTTGAACACGGTTTTCAATATTTATATAAGTACCCTTTCTAGTTGAAAAGTCGGTAGAAGGAATTATTAAATCAAACCCTTGATTTAAAAACTTCTTTTTATTAGTAAATATAATTTTATTTTTATATTTTTTAGATTTTTTTATTATTTCATCAAAACTTAAGCCATCTTCAAAAATAATACACAATCCATTTTCTACCTTTAAATCATTTTCACTATTTTCAATCTCAGAAATACTATTAAAGTAATTATTGGCCCCAATATGCAAAGCACCAATTTGATTGGCACCTTCAATTAATGGAAAAAATGATGAAGATGAATCATTTATGTTACCTGTTAATAATATTAGATTCATTAAACTGGAAACATAATCTGATACAAGCTCATTTTCGCTTAACATATCATGTCCAAAAATAAATGATGTAGATCCAGTCGATAAAATTTCAGATAAATTTTTAATATCTTCATCTGATATTTCTAATTCTTTAGAAATTTTTAGTGAATCATAATTTATTAATTCAGCTATCATATGATCAAGATTTTTATAATTTACTGTTTCTTTTGATTCTGAAGCTTTATCTATAATTAATTTGGATACAGACTTAAATAATTTTGAAACTTTCTCAGGATGAATCCTTATCCAAGATGATGCATATCTTGTCATTTCAGTTTCCCGTGGATCAATTACAATGACTTTTTTTCCAGATCTATAAGCTTGCTTAGCATACATTGAAATAATATTTTGTTTTTCAGAGGGATTACCTAATGAGATAACAACATTGTCTGAATTAGGAATATTTTTAAGTTCGCCTTTACCTGAAGATGATCCAAGCCCAGCTTTCATTGACTTAAAGAGTTCATTATGAATATTTGAACCTAAATCAAAATCTTTAATTTTTAAATAATTTTTGAAAAATACTTTTGCGGCATAAAAATCTTCATTTGAAGACCTAGGACTTAAAACTACAGATATATTTCTAGGATTAAAATTCTTAATTAAATTTGAGGCTTCAACAATACCTTCGTCATAATCAATTTTTTCATTATTTAAATAAATACTATTTAATTTTTTTTCATTAACATAATCATAAGCAAATTTACCTCTCATGCATGTTTGGCCCTGATTTGCCTCTCCTGCTAAATCACCAATTTGCCTTATGACCTTATTAAATTTATTTGTTTCTGTGATCAATTCACAACCAACTGGACAATTTGAACAGACAGTTTTTGTTTTCTTTTCAAATTTTTCCCATTTATAGTCTCTTTCAACAAGTGCTCCTGTTGGGCACATATCAATACATGCACCACAAAATTCACACCCTGATTCTAATAGAGAATTTCCTGCTGCAGTACCTACTATTGCTATCCCGGACCTTTGCTTCAATGTTAAAGCATTATCAACCCTGACTTCATCGCATACTCTTACGCATCTAACACATACAATGCATAAGTTATAGTCTCTATCATAAAATGGATCATCCTGATGTATTGGTAGATCTCTCCTGTTGTAATTAAGTGGAGTTGTCATCTCAAGCTCGGTACTTCTTATTGTATCTTTTAATTCACATCTTTCATTCTTTGGGCAAGTTGTACATCTATCTGTAACTGAAACGTGCCTTTGACATACATCTTGAGGACCGCAAAGCTCTATTCTGTGACAAGTAAGGCATCCATGAGGATGTTCAGTTATAAGTAAATCCATTATTCCCTGTCTTAAATCTTTAATATCATTTTGGGTAGAATTAACAACCATTCCATCTACAGCTGGAGTTGTGCAAGAGGCCTGAATAGATTTTCTGCCATTAACTTCAGTTTCAACAACACACATCCTGCATGCCCCATAAGGATCAAGTCCAGGATGATAACAAAGGTAAGGAATATACATACCATGATCCATCGCAGCTTGAATTATAGTCTGCTCTGGCTTTGCATTTATAAGTTTGCCGTTAAAATTAAAAGTAGCCAGTTTTTTTTCATTATCTGCTGTTGTCATTATGGCCTTGTCCTTGTAGGTAAAATCATTTGATCAATTTTAATATCATCGCTTGGATGATTAGCTTTTAAAGCAATATCAAATTCATCTTTAAAATATTTTACAGCAGAAGAAACTGGATTGTAACCTAGTTGACCATGACCACAAAGAGAGCCAGTTTTCATACTATTGCCAATCTTTTCAATAACTTCCATATCTTTTTCGTTTGGTCTTGAATTACATATTCTGTTTAATATATCTAACATATGAGTGTTTCCTAAACGGCATGGAAAGCACTTACCGCAACTTTCGAACTGATTGAAAGCCACTAGATTTCTTACCAAATCTACTACATCGGTTGTTTCATCTCCTACAATAATTCCTCCTGACCCCAAAATAGCGCCGGCTTTTGCCATATCATCAAAATCAATCTTTACCTCAAATTCATCAGAACCAAGCACTCCACCTAAGGGACCCCCTGTTTGAAGTAATTTAATGTCATGAGATGTTGATGATCCGCCACCTATATTCGTTAATAAATCATTTATTGTCATACCCATTTCAATTTCGTACATTCCAGGTCTTTTGATATGCCCAGATAAACAAACTATTGCTGTACCTGAACTTGTTTCAGAGCCAATATTTTTATAGCTTTCACTTCCATTTTTGACAATATATGGAACATAAGAAAGTGTTTTAACATTATTAATATTACTTGGCTTGCCCCAAAGGCCAGAAACAGCAGGAAAAGGTGGCTTAAATCTAGGCATTGATCTTTTACCTTCAATTGCTTCCATTAGAGCAGTTTCTTCTCCAGCCACATAAGAATCGCCAGTCAGTGATACCTCTACATCAAAATTAAATCCTGTCCCTAAGATGTTTTCACCCAATAAATTTAAATCATATGCTTCTTCAATAGCCTTCCTAGAATTTTCAATTGGAATTTCATGACCATCTCTAATAAATATATGGCCATTACTAGATCTTGTAGCGTAGCCACATAAAATTAAACCTTCTAATAACATATGCGGATCATTTTCTAATATACCTTTGTCATTAAATGCACCAGGGTCACCTTCTTCACAATTGCAAAGAACATATTTTTCTTTGCTTGGATTATTTGCTAAAAAACTCCATTTAACACCAGTTGAAAAAGCGGCGCCACCTCTACCTCTTAAGCCGGCATCCTTAACCATATTGAGTGTTTTATCTGGATCAAGTTCATTTAATGCTCTTTCAAGTGCACTATAACCGTCGTTAGCAATATATTGATAGATATCAGTTGGAGAAATATTTCCACAATTAGCTGTTGCAATTTTTTTAGTTAACGCTAAGGGGTTCTCTTTATTAATTTGTATAACACCATTAATAGGTTCAGTATCTAATGGGGCTATCTGACCAAATACATATTTATCATTAATTTCATTATCTTTTACATGAGAATTAAATATATATTCAGCAGAGTTGACGTCAACATTGTTGTAAAAAATTCTTATACCATTTTTAAAAGTAATATCTACAAGTGGTTCTGCATAACTTAAACCCATAGAGCCCACTAAAGAAACAAATACATTTTTTTTGGAACTAGCTAAATCATTTAGTTTCTCAAAAACTTTATCCGCACCTGCAGCTTGCCCAGAAGCACCATAACTTATTCTTATCCAAATATTATTGGAAGAATTGAGATTATTCCATTTATCATTTGCATCTTTTAAAATTTTTTCAAACATTTATATTTCAGAAATCTCTTTTTCAATTTTATTTATAGTCGCCTTACCAAAAAGTTTATGGTCTATAGCAAAAACCGGACCTTGCGAACAAGCGCCAAGGCAGGTGCTATATCTTAATGTAAGTTTACCATCACTTGTTTCACCTTCATGATCAATTTTTAATAGTTTATGTACCTGTTGAAGTAATTTTTGTGATCCCTGAAGATGGCATGAAGGTCCCCAACACACATCTAATGTAGCCTTGCCAGGAGGCGTAAATCTAAAGTTGGTATAGAATGAAGCAACGCCCCAAACGTCATTAGTAGTTTTTCCGGTAAATTTTGCAATTTCATCAATAGCATTTTTTGGTATGTAATGAAATTTATTACTTACAGCTAACAAACTCGATAAAACAGTTACTTTACTAATTTTTGGCTGATTTTTTATCGCCTCTAAAATTTCTACTTTTTCCGGATGCTTACTCATGTATTTTATTATATCTTTTTTTTTACATTTGGGAGATTATTTTATTTTATTTCTTGCTGCATTTAAATCTTTTGATACGTCCCTTTTAAATGTTGCATTTACAACAACAGATTCGATATTAGTCCTATTATTTATATTTGAAGTAAGGAAAACAATTTCAGCCAAGTCTTCTGGCTGCATCATAGTATCTCTCTCATTCCTATTAGGTACCTTTGCCCTATTATTTAAAATTGGCGTATCAACTTCACCTGGCATAATTGAAGTTGCCCTAATTCCATCATTAGAAAATTCAGAATTTATTGCTCCCATCAAATTTGTCACTCCAGCTTTTGCTGCTCCATATGGAGCCCCTCCTAATAATCCCGGCTTAAGTGCAGCCATAGAAGATATAGTAATTATTGTGCCATTTTTATTTTTTATCATATTTTTTAAAAATTTTTGACATATCAAATAGACTGAATTTAAATTTATATTTAAAACTTCATCCCATTGTTCTTTAGGGATATGAGCAACACTTCTTATCTGACTACTTGAGCCTGCATTATTTACTAAAATATTTACATAGTTATCAAATTTTTCATCGATTTCATTGTACAGATTATTAATACCTTCATAACTAGAGATATCAGCTTTAATATAATTAATGTATTTAGAATTAGTATTTGCCAAATTTTTAGTTTCAGCTAAAGCTTCTTCTCTTCTACCAACAATAATTGTATCTACTTTATTTTCAGCAAATTTAATTGCAGTTGCCCTGCCTATTCCGCTTCCACCACCAGTAATTAAACATAATTTATCTTTCATTTATTCTCCTTGATATTAAAGATACAATTTCTCCAGCAATTTTTACACTGTAATTAGTACCTCTGTCCTCAGGATAAATCTGAGAAGTATTTCCTATATATAAATTATTTATTGGCGATTGATATTCAGGTTTTAGAATTGAATAGTTTATTGGAAGTAATGGTTGAGCAGCACTTACAGAATTATATACAAAGCTCTCTATATCTTCTTTTTTAAAATTAGGATTAATTTCTTCTAAATGACTTACATATTTATCTAGTAATTTTTCCTTATCTTCCTTAAATATTTTATCTTTATAATCTAGATAATTTGTAATATATAAAATATGATCACCGTTATAATATTTTTCACTAACTAAATTTGTATGCTCAATTAAGCCTAGAAAGGGTACGTCTTCATCAATAATATTAATCCAATAATATGGAGAAAATTTCTTTTTTAATTTTAAAATAAAAACACTTGCGCCTAAGTATTTAGCCACATCAAGTTTTTTTTGGAAATTTTTATTAAATTTAACTATTTTTTTTAATTCAAAATTAGGAACAGTCGATATTACAATATCTGCTTCAAATTTTTTTTGCTCACCGTTTATTTCATAATTTATATTTGTTGCAATATTATTATTATGGTTTATTGAGATAACTTTAGAATTTAAAAATATTTGCCCTCCATTATCATTAATTTTATAAACAAGTTTATCTATAAATTCGTCAAATGAATTTATTAAATATCCTAATATTTCTTCGCCTTTATTATTCCTTGATGCAAATCTAGTTATCATTTTTGACCAAAACCAAGACATATTAATTTTATTGTAAAAATAACCGAATTTTGATTTTAATAATGGACCCCAAATCTTAGTAAAAATTTCTTTTCCTGCATACTTATTTATCCAGTATTTTGCTGTCACTTTTTCATATTTTTTCCAATTTTTTTGTCTTTGCAAATAAAGACTTACAAAGCCTAATCTGATTCTACTTATTAGAGAAAGTGGTTTATATGATAATAAATCTTTAGGTGTTGAAAATGGATACAATTTTTTATTTGAATACATACCAACTGAAGATTTAAACCATTTAAGAGAATCGGAGAGATCCAGCTCTTCAATTAATTCGATTATTTCTTTGTCATTTTTAAATAAATGATGATAGCCTCTTTCAATTTTATTTCCACCAATATTAATTACTGAAGCTTGACCACCTAAAAAATATGAAGATTCAAAAACAGTTACTTTGAATCCTTTTTTAGAAAGTTTATAAGCAGCTACAAGCCCAGTAATTCCTCCACCAATAATTACTGTATTCATACTCTTTTATTCCTTAAATCAAATAAAAAGCAAAGAAGTCCAATTATAGAAATTGGTAGCCAAAGTATTAAATGAACAATAATAGTAAATGCTGCTGCAATTTCACGATCAGCGCCAAAAGAAACCAAAACAATGGTTCCGATTAATTCAAATGGACCCCAGCCGCCGGAAGTAGATGGAATAATTCCACTTAAGTTAGCAAAAACACCAAAAAATAAAATTGCAAGAAAAGTATTATTTAAGTTTAATTCTAATTGCGTCTCAACAATATAAAACATTGAGAACTCAATAATCCAAATTGTTACAGCTAAAATTAAAATGCTAAATAGTTTATTTTTTTCTAAAGTAAAAAGACCTTTAAAAAAACTATTAATTACAGAATTTATTTTTTTATTAAAGAAACTAAATTTTGGAATAAATTTAAGAAAAATATTTCTTATTTTCTTTAACTGCAAGAATATAAATAAAATTATAGAAAATCCTAAAAAATAAAGAAAAAAATAAATTAAATTTATACTTGCTCCCAATTCATTTGATAAATTTATTAATAAATCATCTGGTATAAAAAAAATTCCTAAACCAATAAAAACAAATAAAGCAAAAACATCTGTTATTCTTTCAACTAAAATTGTTCCAAATAAATATGATTTATCGATTTTTTTTACTAAATTAAAATGATAAATTCTAGCAAGTTCACCTAATCTAGCTGGAAATATATTGTTAAACATATACCCAGAGATAACTATTCTGCACAATGAAGAAAATTTTATTTTAATATTATTTTCAAATATAAAATTCCATCTTAAAGTCCTAAAGTATATGGAAAAAAAATAAACAATAAATCCGATAAATATAACAAATAAATTAACAGAAAGAATAGTATTTTTTAATAAATTTAAATCCTCAATTTTATTAAAAAAAATGATAAAGCAACCAATAGATATTGATGTACCTAATATTGCTTTAAATATATTATTATTTAATATTTTCATTTCAATATTGTTAATCCCACATTTCCTATATTTTGATTAAATTCTTTTTTAAAAATATGCCCTAAAATATAGGAAATATTATCAAGCTTATAAATATGATCGACAAACTCTCTAAATGAGTTAAATCTATAATTTTCTGGAAACCACATTCTGAATGGTATTTGAGAAACTTTATTATAATTTAATGATTTTTCATTTGAACTTACAAATTCATTGAAACTGTAAGTATTTATCAAAATATATTCATATTCGTTTAAATTTAAATTTTTATATGATTCTTTATTTTTACTATCAAAGTAATCTACATTATGGTTTCTCATATACCAAGCCCATGGCCATGTGTAACCATCTGATGAATCAATAAGTACATTTATATCATTATTTTCAATTTCATAAATTATTTCACTTGATAATTCATGAACAAATTTTGAAGTTTGAGTATAAACAATCATTTCGTTTGGGTTATCGGGGTCTACATAATTTGTTTCTATAGAATTAATTATAGTTACTATGAAAATAAATATAGGGATAATCAAAATATTTAATTTAAAAATTACTAATAATTTACTTTTAAAAATTTTGAATAAAAAATCATTTAAAAAAATTCCAATTATAAATAAAAAAGGGATAATAATATTTACTGTTAACCATGGCATTTTTTCACTTGTAAAAAAATAAATAATTAAATTCAAAGATGCCCAATATACGAGAAATGACTCAAAAATTGAGAATTTAAATTTTTTATAAAATATAAAAATAAAAAAACCTATAAAAGCTATTATTTGGAACTTAAAAATAACAAGAAAATAGTAATACCAAGGCTGCCCACCCCTTGCAACATCTTGTTGAGCAATCCAATAACCAAGTGCTTGCCAATATCCAGTTAAAATCCCGGATGGATTTGTCAGAAAAGTGCTATGAAAAATAATAAATATAATCCAAAAAATAGAAAAATAAATTAACCAGAATTTTTTAAATTTTAATATTCCAAAAATAAATGAAATAGATAGGGCAACTAAAGATAATGATATAGAAATGTAGTTAGCAACATTTCCAACAGGCATTCCAATTTGGTAAATTGATCCTGACGGTGCAACAAGGTTAATATCTACAAGATCAAAAATAAGTGAAGTAATTGGAATTGATAGCGGAAAGCTGAGTAAAAATAAAATTAAAAATATATCTGTAAAATTTTTATTTAAGGTATTTTTATTTTTAATTAACGGATTAAAATTTGAATAAATTAATGAAAATGAACCAAAAATAAAAATTATTATGAAACTTATTTCTTTTATACAAAAAATTAGACCAAGCAATATTGAAATTATTACAAGTTTCGAGTTGTTATTTTTTTTCAGTACATAATTAAAAATTTGATTTAAAAGTAAAACTGAAATTAATGCTATGAAAATATCATTTCTAGCAAACCTGCTGTAATAAATTAGAATAGGAGAGATTAAAAAAAATATTGAAATAATAAAAGCTGATCTCTTGCCAATCAGATCTCTAAATAAAAAAGGTGTAAAAACTAAAAAAGTTCCACTTAATGCAGGAGCAAGCCTTAATGTAAAATCATTATCTCCAAAAAATAGAAAACTTAATGCGTTTAAATGAAAATTTAATGGTCCATGCATAAGAGGGTTATGAATGTATCCATATCCTTTTGAAAGCAGCCAAGAATAATATCCATGCAAAGATTCATCATGATGAATAGCCCTTATGTCTAAATATATAAATCTAGAAATGAAAGAAAAGGAAACCAATAATATAATAGCTAAATTTGTATAATTTAATAGATTTTTAGAGAACAATTTATTTACTATTTTATTCATTCAACTTTATATATTTTAAATTTTTTATTATCAAAAACTTGAACTAGGTCTCCTTTTTCAATTTTAATATCATTGTTTACTATGTAATATTTTATTTTATATTTTTTTAAATTTTCTAAAGGATTTTCAAGGTCAACTATCCTTTGATTTATTTCTTTGTTATCCCTTCCCCATTGTTTTTGATGTCCTGGCCAACCTATTGGGGTTGAACGTCCAGTAAAAGCAGAAAAGAAAGAGGTGACGTTATAGTCACTTCCAACTTCATAAAAAATAATATCTTCTTTTTTAGTGTTTTCTTTAATCCATGCAATTACTTCTGAAGAGCCAGGAAAAATATTTTCAATAAAATTAGATGAATTTAAAGTTATTTCTTTATTAAATCTATTTGTAGAATAATAAATATTTGAGCTTAATTGAATTGAACTAATAAAAAAAATTGAAATTAAAAATATTATTAACATATTTTTATCTTTATTTTTAATATTTATATTAATTTTTGAAATAACTACAGGTATAAATAATGCCATTAATATCCATACTTGAAAATAACTTTTAAAAATTGTATTCATTCTATTATTAAATAGATCTACAATTCTAAAATTTTCGACAACAAGTAATATAGATAATGTTGATAAAAGTAAAAATGCTGGGTACTTATCTTTATCAAAATTAACTAAAAATATAGAAAATATTAATAAAATTATTAATAAAAATTGAACTGGGTAATTAAGTAAAAAATTAAGTAAATTGAACTGACTAAAGCCCAAAATAAAAAATTTTATAAAATATATATTTAATACTAAAAGAGCTGCCCCAAAAAAAGTTAATAAAATTGATTTTCTACTAAATTTTAATTTGTTTTTTAAATAAATTGAACTTAAAAACATCAATGATCCAATAACTATAAGAAAGTGATGAAAAGAAGATGAGAATTGATGAACATTTATAAAAGGAAATGCAGATTGACTGCTTAAAGTAATAAAGTAAAAATTTGAAAGAATAATTAAAGAAACAAAAGATCCTAAAATTGAAATTAAGAAAAATTTGATGCCTTGATTAAAACTATAATTATTTTTATTTGAAACTAAAAAAATTGATATAAACATTAATAAAATTAAAAAAGGTGCATCCCAAATATTTATAAAACCATTTATTGGTATCAAAAGCCCGACAAAGAAGTAATTTTTTATATTTTCTTTGGCCGAAAAATTTTTAGTAAAAATAGAAGATATAAAAAATATTGATAAAAGCATAAATGGAATAGATATTAAGTGAGGATGCAAATCTCCTAATAAAAATGTAAAGGATGGATATTCAGTTATGGCGTAATCCTTAGATATGTTTTCTATAAAGGTATTTATTATCCTGGTAGATCTCCAAGAACTTCCATAAAAAAACCCACTACTATCTTCGTATCCTTCAATTGTTAAAAGTTTATTTAGTATATTCTTTGTATTTGGAAGCTTAGAAAATAATTCAAATAATATATAAAAATTTGAAATAAATACTATAAATAAAGGAGTAAATGAAGAAATTATTAATTTATTTATTCTAATTATTTTATCACCAAGATAGTTATATGATATTGCCCCTGAGACAAGTATAGATAAAGAAAAAGTTATAGATAACAACAAGTTATAACCTATATACAAATCTATAAATAACAATTTCAACAAAGAAGAGTAAATCCAATAACCAAAATAATAATATGGATTTGATGAGCCTGAAAACCAAATATCTCTTACAATCCCTTCTGAAGAATTATAAACAGAAGAAAGCATCATGAAGTCCATAATTTTTTCTGTGCCAATTAAATCTGGATTAAAACTTCTATAAATTAAATAAATTATTTGAAATAAAGCTATCAATATTGCCCCAACAGCAAACATATTTATTTTTTTTATATATAAATATCTATTTTTATAAAGTTCATAAATTGAAAAAGAAATTAATAAAATTACAGATATAAAATTTGCAACAATATAATTTTCTATTAATAGAAATAATAACCATGAGATAAGCCCATTAATAACTAAAAATAAAGGAATGCTAATAAAGTAACCTGTTAAGTTCGTATTATTAGAAACTCTATTAAATATTGGCAGGCTAAAAATACCGATAATAGATGTAGCAATCAACCAAACAATTAAATCTAAAAACATCTTATTTTTTGAGATTGTCGATTATTTTTTTTAAAAAAGATCTTTTCTTTTCTAGAGTGTGGAAATTGCTTTCTAGCAATTTTAAAGCTTCAGATGCAACTCTTTTTTCAGATTCACTTTTTTTATTCCCTTCAGATTTCACAATCAATTTTTTTCCAATAAATAACTTTGTTTCAAAAATTGGATTATGAGGTGGGCCGGACTTTAATAATGTTAGATATTTTGGTGGATCTATCTTTTTTGATTGAAGTTTTTCTTGAAGGACAGATTTAGGGTCTTTAAAAGTTTTGATATTTTTTAAATTTTTTAAATCATTTTTAAATAAATTCAATATAGTTATCTTAGATTTATTGTAACCTTGATCTAAAAAAATTGCCCCAATAATAGCTTCATACGTATCAGCTAAAGCTGCTTTTCTTAAATTCCCATTTCTAGATAATTCTTCATCACTCATCTTAACAAATTCATTTAAATCGATATTTTTAGCTAAATTAAAAAGTGAATCTTCATTTACTAATGAAGCCCTCATGGAAGTTAACCTGCCTTCATTGTCTTCAGTAAATTTTTCATACAAATATTCTGTTATGACTGCACTCAGAATTGAATCACCTAAAAATTCTAGTCTTTGATTGTTTTCACCTGAAGATGGATGCGACTTGTGGGTTAATGCAATAAAAATTAATTGGGGGTTTTTAAATTTAAAACCCAATTTTTTTTCTAATTTAGTTATATCTTTATCAAACATTTATAAGATTTAAGTTAATATTACTTATACAACAATACCAATTGCTATGAAAAATGAAAGTATTATAGAAAATTTTTTACCCCATACAGATATAGAATTTATTAATAAGATTCAAAATCATAATTTTAATAATTTGGAAATTTTTCTTGTTGGTGGAGCAGTAAGAGATATCTTATTAGGAAAACAACCAAAAGAATTAGATTTCTGCATAAAAGGAGATACTAATGAATTTATTAATTTTATTGATAGCCAAAAAGATATAAAAAAGATTAAGGTTTCTGAGTTCAATACTTATAAATTACTATACAATCAAAAATATTATGATTTTTCTGTAACTAGGGAAGAATCTTACATCCCGAAGGGCAGTTTACCTAAAATTGATAATTTCAATGTATCGATACAAAAAGATTTATATAGAAGAGATTTCACAATAAATTCAATTGCTATTAATTTATTTAATTTAAAAAATGATTTTATTGACCCATTTAATGGAATTAAAGACTTAAAGAATAAAAAAATTAAAATTATTCATAAAGATAGCTTTAATGATGACCCGACAAGAATCTTCAGGGCAATTAAATTTTCAAAAAGATTAGAATTTATTATTGAAAAAGAAACTTTAATTGAATTAAATAACTCATTAAGAAATATAAAAAAGTTAAGCAAAGATAGAATAAAAAATGAAATTGAAAAAATTACACTTGAACCTAAATGCAAAGAAATGCTAGTAGAATTAAAACAATTAGATGCACTTAAGTTTTTTTATGATTTTGAGCCTTCTGAAATAAATTTCAATCAAAAAAATATATCTAACTGGACCTTAATGATTTATTCAATTGCAATGATTAATTCAGATGAAAAAAAAGATATTATTGGTGAAATTAATATTAGAAAAGTATTAAGAAAAAAAATTAATGACATGGTATTTATTTCTAATTTAGTCAAAGCTAATATAAATATCACCAAAGAAGAATTTAAAATTTTAAAAAAAGTTGATCAGGATACATTTGAAGATCTTTATTGTATCAATGAAATTAATTCAACAACTTTGGATGATTATAAAAATTCACTTTTAAGATCAAATGCACATATAAGTTTTTCAGAAATTAAAAAACTAAAATCTTGCAATGATTTAGAAGCTTCAATAATACTTAATGATATTGAATACAAAAAATTTAATGATTTTCTTAAATCAAAAAAAGATGAAATAGAGTTTATATCAAACTATACTCTTTAAGTTTTTTCTCCATAAAAAATATATTGTTGAATGTATGAAGAAAAAGAACCAAAATTTTTTCTTGCAATAATAGAAAGTTTATCATTGGTATATTTACAATTATAATTCAGTTTATTTATAAGGCCTCTTCTAACCCATCTATCAACAGCAAATACATCTTCCCTCTGTAAACCATATGTCATTATACAGTCAGCAACTTTTCTGCCAATACCATTAATTTTAGTTAACTCAGCAAGAGATTTTTCATAAGAAAAATTAAATAAATTATCTAAAATTATATCGTTATTAATAACTTTTTTTGAAGCATCAATTATATATGGAGCCCTAAAACCAAAACCTAATTTCCTCAAATTTTCTTCTCCAAAATTTATAATTTTCTCTGGACCTGGAAATGTGTAATCATACTTGCCAAAATCAACTTTGTCACCAATATTTAAACATAAATCATTTATATTTCTTTTAATCTTTGAAATATTTGAAACACTTGATGTAATGAAACACACCATAGTCTCCCAAAGATCTTGTTTTAGAATTCTTAACCCAAGATACTTTTTAAATAAATTGGATAAATATAAGTTATTCTTAAAATTTATTGCTAATAAATTTAAATCGTATTCTAAATCTAAATAATTTTTAACTAATACAAATTTATCATTACTAAGATTATCTGACTCAAGATATATTTTTTTATTTTTTTTAAAAATATAGTAGCTAGAATTGCCAATTATTCCTCTAAAACCATTTTTATATTGATGCCACCTGAATGCCTGGCCTCCATCTAGGGTAGCTTTTAGGTCAATTTGTTGTGAATCGCATAAATATAACTCATTCATGATTATCAAGCCAAGATTTAATATGGTCTGATATCTCAAGAACTGGCTCTTGGATATATGAGTAATCTGGAATGCAGTTCATAAATTCTTCTCCATAATTTTTAGATAAAATTCTAGAATCAGCACAAATTAAGCTCCCAAAATCTTTTTTTGATCTTATTAGCCTGCCGTAGCCTTGTTTAAATTTTCTTACTGCATCAGGAACGAAGAACTCAAGAAAAGGCTCAAAGTATTTCTGACTTCTAGCATTAATTAATGGGTCATTTGGGACTGAGAAAGGCAATTTAGAAATTATTAAAGCTTTAATATTTACGTCGGAACCAAAATCAACTCCTTGCCATAATGGGCCTGTACCTAAAAGAACTGATCCTTGGTTTTTAAATTTACCAATTACTCTTTGTGCATTTCCATCAACGCCCTGACATACAACATCACTAAAATTTTTTGTCTTTAGTCCTTTTCTGACATTATTTAATGATGCGTAAGAAGTGAAAAGAACAAGAATTTTATCATCTATTTTTGATGAAAGGTCTGTTATCAGGTCAACTAAATTACTTGTATAATTTGGATCATTTGGTTCAGGCATATTAGAAGGAATACTAAGCAAAACATTATTTTTATAATCAAATTCAGAATCGAAAATTTCATAATTATT
>CEOF01017658.1_pt1 | contig 17355 bp, 10 predicted proteins | sample 361311 | NCBI WGS metagenome assembly CEOF01 (sample SAMEA2619667, study PRJEB7988) | marine metagenome | biome: marine biome (ENVO:00000447); feature: surface water layer (ENVO:00002042); material: "saline water (ENVO:00002010), including plankton (ENVO:xxxxxxxx)" | depth 5 m
ACCTTGTTTTTATCTACTACGTCAATGTTGTAAACCAGCGTGTCGCCTAGCTTCATATATTGCGGTGGAATGCTTACTATTTTTGGTTTATCATTAACATATATGGCTCCATTAAACACGGTTGTATCAATGTTGTCTGTTAGAGATAGAGAATAAAAAGCATAGTCTTCTTGAGTTGCGTTCCACTGAATAGATCCGTTGTTATTAGTCATTCCTGTGGGGCCTTTTAAATTCCAAAATAATTTTTGATTAATGTTTTGATCAAAGCTTTTACAATTAAAAATAAACTCGTCATTTATATCAATATACTCTATTAAATCAGGCCTATAGGATATAACAGGCTCAGCATTAACAAATACTTTCATTTCATATAATGAGGTTTGCTCTTTTTCTTTAACTTCTATTTGTATAAAATGATTTCCTAGTTCCGGGTAAGTTGGAATCCAGTGAATTGTTCCATCTCTAGAAATCCTAAGGTTTTCTGGACCTTTTAATACCTCAAGCTGGGTTCCTGGCAAAACAGCTAGTCGGTGTATAAATTCTTTATTAACTGTGGTTATAAGCTCTTTTTCAAACTGTTTTATCGCTTTTGTCGTATCAACAAAAACGCTAACATTTTCATAACTATTTACATATCCATCGCTAACTTTAAATGTAATACTATTTTTTCCATAATTAGTGTTTTGGGGAGTCCAATAAAATTTTCTGTCAGAGATATAGGCTTTTTCAAGTTCTTCGGGTCTGAAATCTAATGAAAGACTTTGCTCACTATTAACATCATTAATATAAATTGGAACAATAAGCTCTCTATCTTCTTGTATAGTATATTCTCTTTTTTCTATTTTAATTTCTGGGGGTGAATTAACAAAAATAACATAATTATATTCTGTTTGTGTTTTCTCAAAGTTTTTTCTCAGTTTTATTTTTCCATTTTCTTCAACTTTTGATAGGCTCTTATTTTTATTGTAAGACATAATATAGCTTAGCTTGTTATAGCCCGCATCAGATTTTTGTGGAGTCCACAAAAAAGATAAAGAGGAAACGTCTAGGCTCATATTGTTTGGAGTTGCTATTTGCTCTAAATCCAAAAACTCATAGTCTGGATTAAAATCGATTTTAATAGAGGTTAATTCTCCCGTAGTTACATAAACAGTGTCCTGATCTAGTTTTTTTATAGATGGGAGTTTGGGTATTTCTTTATTGTTCTGATTGCTATAAACCTCTATGGTTTGTTCTTTATTATCTAGTCTTTTGTCTGCCGCTTGTTTTTTTGTTTGAGTCGCAGATATTTCTTGAGTGTTTTTTTTGTTTATCTCTTCTGCGTTTATCTTCTCAGCAAATACGTCTTCTTTTTCATATAAGTTTTCTATTATTATTTCTGGGTTTTTGTTGTGGCTTAAAATGATTCGTGAGTCTTGTAATATTAAAAACTCTACCTTTTCGTAGCCTGTTTGTCTAAATTTATTTTTTATTATTTTTATTTCATCAATTGTTTTTTCATCGTTTTTTATTAAGTATTTTCCAATATCTCCCATCTTATTTAAAGTTAGAAGAGTGTCTCCGCTTGTTTTTAAAAGATTTGTTGTGTTTGGAAGTGTAAGCTTAATTTCTTTTTCCCAGGAAGGAACAAACAGGTATCCATCTTTAAGTAGGCTTATTTTTATTTTTTGATTATCTGTGTTATAAAATAACAAGTCTTTATATAGCTCTTTTTTTGTGTTTGTTTCGTTGTTTTTTACAAGATGTTCTGGGGAAAAATACACCTGCTCTTCTTTTTGTATTCCATTATTTAAAATATAAATATCTTTTAAATTATCGTTATTAAAGTCTTCAAGTTTTAAAACAAGCGGCCCAACGGTATTTTCTAAAAACTCTTCAGCTATAGTCCTTGATGAAATCTGACCATCATAGTTTAATATAACAACTTTTCTATCTGGGCTTCCAAGGCTTATAACAAGCTCCTTGTCTTTGTCGGGATAAATTGTTTCTAAAAAAGAGTTTATTGCTTCAGATGAGCTTTTGTTGCTATTAATTAAATATGGTTTTTCTAGCATAGAAAAAGAACCGTTCTCTTTTGTTTCCCATATTAAGACCTGAGTGCCATATGAAGGGTTTGTTATTAGCAGTATAAGCTCCGGATTTCCTTCTCCTGTAATATCTCCGTAGTGGCCTCCTGAAAAATAGCTAGCGCACCCCTCTTGAACACAAGCTTTAACGCTAAAGTTTTTTTCAAGCGGCATAATAACATTGTTTTTATTTATATCATAAAGCTTGGCAACTTCAGATGTTTCTCCTTGTTCCACTCCAATAAAAGACACAGAAGACTCAGAGCTAATGTTGTTAATTTGAACTAAAGGTTTAATTGTTTTTGGGGTCGAAATGGCTTGGCCACTAAGGCCATTTATTATAAAAATAATAAATATTAATTTTATGAAGTTCATTTATTAAATAAAATTATAATAAATTTAGTGGTATTTTCTATCAATTAAAACAATAAATACTTTTTATTTATATGAAGATTACTACTATATCAATATTTATGAGTGATTTAGCTATCGCATGGGATGATCAAACCTCTGGTGTTATTGAACTTAAAAAGCTAAGAAAACTATGTCCGTGTGCTTTTTGTTCTGGCGAAAAAGATGTTTTTGGAAACGTTTACAAGGGTAAGCGTACTTTATCTGAAAACTCCTATCGCTTGCTTCGTTTTGAAAAGGTTGGCCTTTATGGGATTCGTCTTTTTTGGGCTGATGGGCATCATGATGGTATTTATACTTATGAAATGTTAAAAAGCCTTACTGAAAATGAAAACTAGTCTGTCTTTAATTTGGGACTGGAATGGAACAATTGTTGATGATGCTCCTGTTTTCATAAGAATTATGAATGAATTTTTAGAAGAAAGAGGTCTGCCATTAATAGATGCTAAAAAATATAGGGAGTTTTTTACCTTTCCAGTTAAAAACTATTATAAGCTGCTTGGTTTTCAGTTCTCAAAAAAATCCTTTGACGAGCTAAGCCTTGAGTTTATAAAAAGGTATAAAGAAGAAATGCTTAAGCCTTCTCTTGTAAGAGAAATGAAGGGTTTATTAACAAGGCTTCACTTTTCTGGTATTCCGCAGATTGTTGTTTCTGCACAAGAAAACAAACTATTAAACAAAGCTGTTAATCATTATGGTCTAAAAAGTTTATTTATTGATACTTATGGAATACAAAACTATAAGGCCGCTAGTAAAATAAAAATGGCAAAAGAAGTTTTTGATAAACATTTTAAAAACCACAAAAAAACCATTCTTATTGGCGACACTGAGCATGATGCAGAGGTGGCTATAAATCTTAACATTGACTGCTTTCTTGTTAGTTATGGACACTGCACTCACAAGAGATTAAAAAGAACAGGCTTTCCTGTTTTCAAATCCGTATCAGAATTAGGCCGCGCTATTCAAAAAAATTTATAAGCTGTCCTTCTATTTTACTAAACCCAAGGGCTTTGCACAATATTGCAATGGACACTAAGTGCGTTGACGGATATTTATGTTTCTTTCTTTCATCTAAATATTTTTTTCCAAGCCCCGTGGTAACAACCCCCTTATTCTTTTGCAAATAAAGAGATGTAATATCAAAAAATGGAGAGGTCGCTATTTTCTGGTTTCCTCTCAGGGGATTTTCTCCAGACTTATTAACGTGGTTATTAACATAAAATCTTTTAAAGGTGACTGTTTTTACGCAAAAGGTTTTATCGATGATTATAATTTTTACTGATTTATCTAAACTTCTAATTTTTTCAACCAGGTCTTTGTTTATATCATTAAAAACAAACTTGTTTTGCTTGTTTTTGTATTCTTTTTTAAGCTCCCTGTTGATAAAAAAATATTTATCTTGGTCCAAAAAAAGCACTCCCTACTCTAATAAATGTTGCGCCAGACTTTAAGGCTTCTACATAATCTCCGCTCATTCCCATTGATGTTTCTTTACAAGATATAATGTGGTTTTTTTCTATTTGTTCTTGTATTGTTTTTGTTTCTGTAAAAAGTCTTTTATTTTCTTTTTTTGTTTTTCCAAAAGGTAAAATTGTCATCAAACCTTTAACTTCTATGTTTTTTAATTTTTTTGCCTCTTTGCATGCTTCAAAAACTTCCTTTGAATTAAAGCCCCTTTTATTTTTATCATAACCAATATTTATTTGTATAAAGACTTTTTGTATTTTTTTTATTTTTTCTGCTTGATTATTTATTTTTTTTAATAATTTAACAGAGTCTACTGTTTGAATTACATCAAACAGGCTGATAGCTCGTTTTATTTTGTTTGATTGAAGACTACCAATAAGGTGCAGCTCTACTTTTTCTCTAGTCTTTTCATTATTTAAAAATTTTTCCTCAGCCTCTTGAACTTTGTTTTCACCAATAATAAAAAGGTTTTCCTTTATTGCTGCTTCCACCGCTTCAATTGGTCGCGTTTTTGTTACCGCTATAATTTTTGGGGTTGTCCCAGGGGTTGATTCTTTTTCTATTGTTTTTCTAACTTTTTTTAGCGCTGTAATGCTTATTAAAGGCCTGGCCTTTTTATCCATACTGTTATTGGTCTTTATTTTCTTCTGTAGATTTTTTTTCAGTGGTTTTTAACTCTTCTTTTTCTTCGCTATTATCTTCATCTTCTTTAATAACTTTTGTAACAGATGCAATTTGAGAGTTTTCTCCCAACTTTAACAGCTTTACTCCCTGGGTATTTCTTCCAATAATATTTAGCTTATTAATTGATTGTCTAATCATAATTCCACCATCTGTTATAATCATTAAATCGTCATTTTCTACAACTTCTAAAATTGAAATAAGTTTTCCTGTTTTTTTATTAGCCTTTAGTGTAAAAACTCCCTTACCACCTCTTTGCTGATCTCTATATTGATCTAAAAGACTTCTTTTTCCAAACCCCTTGCTTGACACAACTAACACCTGTCCTTCTCTTTTAACAATTAACATGCCAATCACATAATCATCTTTAAATGACATTCTTATGCCAGTAACTCCTTTTGTTTTTCTCCCCGTTGATCTAATTTGATTTTCATTAAACCTTATTGACTTACCATTGTTTGTTGCCAATAAAACATCTTGGTCTCCTGAGCTAAGTTTTGCTTGAATTAGTTCATCTCCCTCGTTTACTTCAATTGCATAGATACCACCTTTTCTCGGTTTACTATACAGCATGAGCTTGCTTCTCTTAATAAGCCCTTTTTTTGTACACATTATAAGTTCTTGTTCTTCCGTAAACTCCTTTACAGATACGAAAGCCTTTACCTTGTCATCTGTACCGCAACCGATTAAATTTATTATTGCTCTTCCTTGAGATGTTCTTGAGGCTTGAGGTATTTGGTGAACTTTTAACCAATAACATTTTCCCGTATCAGTAAAAAATAACATTGTATTGTGAGTAGAGGCAACAAAAAGGTGTTCAACAAAGTCGTCTTGTTTTGTGTTTGCTCCCTTCATTCCTTTTCCACCCCTGTTTTGTGTTTTCCATGTTGACACAGGCAGCCTTTTAATATACCCGTTGTGACTTATTGTTACAACCATATCTTCGTCTGCTATCATGTCTTCAATAGAAAGGTCGCCGCTTATAGGTATTATTTCTGTTTTTCTCTCATCCCCATATTTACTGGACACCTCTTCTAGTTCTTTTTTTATTATAATGCTTTGCTCTTCATGGCTTTCTAATACTTTTTTATAGTAAATAATTTTGGTATTAAGATCATTAAGCTCCTCAATCAGCTTTCCTGTTTCAAGAGAGGTTAGCTTTTGTAGTCTCATGTCTAAAATAGCCTTTGATTGAGCTAAAGAAAACTTAAAATTATTAACAAGTTTTTCTTTTGCTTCTTCTGGGTTCTTAGATTTTTTAATTAATGATATAATTTCATCTATTGATTCTAGTGCTTTTTTAAGTCCCTCTAAAATGTGGGCCCTTGCCTCTGCTTCTTTTAAATCAAAGGTAGTTCTGTTTATTATAATTTCTCTTCTAAAAGATAAAAACTCTCCCAACACCTCTTTCAAGGGCATTACTTTAGGAACACCATTAACAATAGCAAGCATTATTATTCCAAAAGTTTCCTGTAATTGGGTGAGTTTATAAAGATTATTTAAAATAATTTCTGCTATAGCATCTCTTTTGCACTCTATTACAATTCTCATGCCATCTTTATCAGATTCATCTCTTAAGTCAGAAATTCCCTCTAGTTTTTTATCTCTCACTAGGTGAGCAATTTTTTCAATGAGATTAGATTTGTTTACTTGATATGGAATTTCATTAATAATAATAACTTCTTTTCCATTGTCTTTTTCTTCTATGGAGGCGCGCCCTCTCATCACCACACGGCCTCTTCCTGTTGTATATGCCTCTTTAACTCCATCAATACCCATAATAAACCCTGCTGTTGGAAAATCAGGTCCTTTCACATGGTTTTCAAATAGTTCCTCATTTGTTATTTGTTGATTTTCCAATAAAGCAATTAAGCCTGAAACAAGCTCTTTAAGATTGTGGGGGGGTATTTTTGTTGCCATTCCCACGGCAATTCCCTCTGAACCGTTCATTAAAAGATTTGGTATTTGTGTAGGTAAAACAGTGGGCTCTTCTAAGCTGTCATCGAAGTTTGGCTGGTATGAAACGGTTTCTTTTTCTATATCTTTAAGCATCTCTGAAGCAATTTTCGACATTTTTGCTTCAGTGTATCTCATGGCTGCTGCACCATCTCCATCAACCGACCCAAAGTTACCTTGACCATCTATTAACAAATAACGCAAAGACCATGGCTGTGCCATTCTTACAAGAGAATCATAAATAGACTGGTCTCCGTGAGGATGGTATTTACCTATAACTTCACCAACTATTCTTGCACTTTTTTTATGTTTTCTATTCCATTGCGCACCTATTCCCGAGGCTCCATATAAAACCCTTCTATGAACAGGTTTTAGCCCATCCCTAACATCTGGAAGAGCACGACTAATAATAACAGACATTGCATAAGACAAATATGATTCTTCCATTTCATCTACAAGGTCTCTTCCTAATATATTCTGATTTTTAAACTCTTCTTCCATTTGTTAAATGTCTACATTGGTTGCATATTTAGCATTTTTTAATATAAAATCTCTTCTGGGTTCTACATCATCACCCATTAAGTCTGAAAAAACCTTATTGGGGTCTTTAAGTTGTTCAAGGGTTACCTTGTAAAGAGTCCTGTTTTCTGGATTCATGGTGGTTTCCCATAATTGCTCTGCATTCATTTCACCAAGACCTTTATATCTTTGAATATCAATTTTTTGACTTGTCTCTTTATATTCTTCTAAAACTCTATCTTTTTCTTGGTCAGTATAAACCCATTTTTCAGTTTTTCCTTTTACAATTTTATAAAGTGGAGGAAGAGCAATATAGACATAGCCGCCCATGATAAGCTCTGGCATTTTTCTATATAAAAAGGTTAATAAGAGAGTTCTAATGTGAGATCCATCTACGTCTGCATCTGTCATTATTATAATTTTATGATATCTTAGTTTTTCAAGATTAAAATCTCCTGCGGATGTTTCGCCTTCTTCTCCTCCATCTCCTCCAAAACCTGCTCCAAAGGCCGTTATAAGTGTTTGTATTTCATTGTTATTTAAAAGTTTGTCTATTCTTGCTTTTTCAGAATTAATAACCTTTCCTCTTAACGGTAAAATGGCTTGGTATCTTCTATTTCTTCCTTGCTTTGCTGATCCCCCAGCAGAATCTCCCTCAACAATATATAGTTCGCTTAGCGTTGGATCTTTCTCAGAACAGTCTGCCAGTTTTCCTGGTAAAGCAGAAATATCTAAAACACTTTTTCTTCTTACTAGCTCTCTGGCTCTTTTTGCTGCTTCTCTAGCTTTTGCTGCATTTTCTGCTTTTAAAATAATCGTTTTTGCAATATCTGGATTTCTTTCCAAAAAATCTAAAAGGCCTTCCATTATAATAGAGTCACAAACTCCTTTTATTTCTCCATTACCAAGTTTTGTTTTTGTTTGGCCTTCAAATTGAGGCTCTTGAACTTTTATTGATAAAACAGCTGTAATACCTTCTCTTACATCATCTCCACTTAAAGAAATGTTTTCATTTTTTTTAGTTTTTATAAGATTGTTTTTATTAGCATACTGGTTTAAAGACCTTGTTAACGCTGTTTTAAAACCAGCAAGATGGGTTCCACCTTCTATGGTATTTATATTATTAACAAACGTTAGAATGTTTGAGGAGTATGTTTCATTGTAGCTTAAAGCCAGGTCTACCGGCACGCTTTCCTTTTCTCCTTTTATATGAACGGGGTCGGGAAAAAGGGGGTTGTTTTTTCTATTTAAATGTTTCACAAACTCTGCAAGACCACCTTCATAAAAATGTTCTTCTTCTTCGTTTGTATTTTTATCTAATAGAAAAATTTTAATTCCACTATTTAAATAAGCTAGTTCTCTAAGTCTTTCGCTTATAATAGAATATTCGTATTTTTGGCCTACAAAAATGGAATAGTCGGGCCAAAACCTTATAGATGTTCCTGTTTTTTCTGTTGAATCTATTTTTTTTATTTCTTCTTCAGCTATTCCTTTTTTATATTTTTGATAAAAAACTCCTTTTTCTCTGTATATAGTTGCTTCACATTTTTCAGAAAGAGCGTTTACAACTGAAACCCCTACACCATGAAGACCTCCAGAAACCTTATATGTCTCTTTATCAAACTTTCCACCTGCATGTAAAACGGTCATCACAAGCTCGAGCCCTGATTTTCCTTCTTTTTTATGTGTATCTACCGGAATTCCTCTTCCATTATCTTCAACTGTAATACTTCCATCTTTTTCTATTATGATTTTTATTTCTGTACAGAAGCCTGCCATTGCCTCATCTATTGAATTATCAACGACCTCCCACACAAGATGGTGAAGACCTTTTTTTCCAACATCCCCTATATACATAGCTGGTCGTTTTCTTACAGCTTCCAGTCCTTTTAAAACTGTAATTTTTTCTGAACTATATTGATTTTTGGTACTAATTGTTCAACCTCAGTGGCATTAAAAGGTTTATGGTTTCATCTTCTTGAGAGTTGTCTGTTTCTTGAATGGTTGCAGCAGATAAAGGTGCGCTTAAATATATATTAACTTCTTTTGTGTTTATGTGCTGCAAAACATCAATTAAATATTTTGCATTATAACTTGTTGTAATATTATCTCCATTATACTCACAGTCAACATGTTCTTTTCCTGATGTTGATGTTTCTGGATCTTGAGCTGAAACAACTATGCCCTTTTCGCTAAAGTCTAATATTGTTTGTTTCGTTGTTCTGTTTGAAAAAATAGAAACTCTTTTTAGACAAGAGATAAGGTTGCTAGTATTCACGTTTGCCTGCATTGTATTATTTTCTGGAATTACGCTGTTAAAATCTGGATATGATTCTTTTATTACTCTAGTTTCTATAATAAGGTTTCCCTGTTTTGTTGATAAAGAGTTTTCTTTTATGTCTATAGTTACCGTTTCTTTTTTATCTATTATGTTTTTAATTATATTTAAAAACTTAACAGGAATAATAAGAGATTGATCCGTGTTCGTTGTTTCTTTTATTATATTTTTAACCAATCTATGCCCATCTGTTGCAACCGCAATGATTCCATCTTTTTTAAAATTAAAGTAAACACCGCTTAGGGCTGGTTTTAAATCATCTTTACTGGTTGCATATGCAGTATTGTTTATAATGTTGTATAAAATTTGTCCTTTTAATTTTAACTTGTCTAAAACTTTATTTATAGAGTCTTCCGGAAACTCTTCGGGACTTCTTCCTGTTATTTTATATGCTCCTTGTTTATTGTTGAGTTCTATTAAAAAATCTTCATTTGTAGAAAATTTTATTTTATCATTCGGCATTGCTGAAACTATTTCATGAAGTTTTCCCATTGGAATACAAACATTCCCATCTTGTTCTTCTTCAATTGTTGTTGAAGATGTTATTGTTTGTTCCAGGTCTGTTGTTTTTATAGTTAGTATATTTTTTTCTACTTTGAAAAAAGCTGTGCTCAATATTGGCAAAGTTGTTCTCAGTGGTATAACTTTATGATGCTCTGTTAAGAGATTTTGTAGTGTGTTTTTTTCAATTGAAAATTTCAAAATTTAAAGTGTCAAGTTTTAATGTTTTTTTGTACCTAATATTTTACCTTTTTATTGACTATAAATACAAGATAAATAATATATAATATTTAATTAATTAATTATTTTTTTTATATAGTCTGTTAATATCTTAATAAGTATTCTTTTATTATAAAAAAACCAATTAAAAAAATAATATTAAACCAAAAGACTTAAAGTAAAACTTTATTGTTGAAAACTATTGTTAAGTTGTTAAAAACTAAAAAGAATTATTAATTTTTACATATGTTTTTTCTATTTTTTCTTGAACCCAGTTTTCAAAAAAAACACCAAGCTTTCTATTGAGAGCAAGATTTTCTAAAAAAATATAATTGTTTTCAGGGGTTCTTTCTTCTGATTTTAAATATGAATATTTATATAAAAAATAAAAAGACCCACTATCATATAATAAAGGAGAAAAACTATAATCTTTTTCTTGTTTTAAAAAATTTTTTACAGAAGCAGGAAAATTGTCTATTTCTATATTTTCATAATTTCCTGAAAGACTATTATTAATATTCATAGAAACAGCTATAGAATCAAGCAATCCAGGATCATTTGCGGTTCTTGTTTTAATTGAATCTAAAAAAGATATAGCATTTAAAGAATCTTTTTCAGAAGGCCGTAAAGAAAGCAATATGTGCTGAGACTTTATTTTTTCCCCTTTTTTATTTAAAAGTTTAATTAAATGATAACCATATTTGGTTTTAATTGGACCCCCTATATCATCTTTTGATAAAGAGTATGCTGTTTTTTCATATTCTTTAACTAAATCCCCTCTAGTTGTTTCCATTATTCCTTCGTTTAAAGAAACAGAGGGGTCTTGAGAATATTTTTTTGCAGCCGAAGAAAAAGTATAAAAACTACTATTTATAGAATCCTTAATTGTTTCTAGTTTTTTTTTAATATTATTTTCTGATTTTAAAGAAATTTCAATTTTTTTTTGAATTAAAGAAAAAGAAGCTTTATCATTAAAAGCAGGAATAGAATCTTTATATTCTTCATAAAAAGATAAAACTTCATTTTTAGACACGGTAAAATCACTTAGTAAAGAAAACTTAAATTTTTCTATTAAAAGTTCTTCTCTAACTGTTTCCCAGTAATTGTTTTTAATGTCACCTATAGACATACCAAAAGCTTTTTCAAGGTTTTCTTCGGAACCAACTTGATTAGTAAAAACATCTATTCTATTGTTTAGATTCGTATTTATTTCATCATAAGTAACCGAAAAAAGGGTGTCTTTTTCAGCCTCAATTAAAACAACCTTTAGATAAATTTTATCTTTTAAAATTCTATCAAAAAGCTTTTGAAACATTAAAGGAGAGGTTTGAGGAGAAATTTTTTTCTGTTCCGCCAACATTCTTGTTTCGCTTAAAACTTCAGAAAATAAAATGGTTTTATCTCCAACAGTAGCAACAACACCATCTATAAGCTCTTGTTGACAAAAAAGGAAAGAAAACAAAAAAATAAAAAACAGCATCAAAGATCAAAGCCTTTTATATTATATTTGTTTTTAAGATTTTTTAATAAATTAAATTTTATAGAATCTTGTTTTTCTTTAATGATTTTTCTTTCAATTTGATTATAAACTTTTGCTAGAGAAAAAGGCTCGGGTTCAATAAACTTTTCAACCCTTATTAGAGAAAAAGTTTTATTTCTGTTTTCGATAGGAGAAGAAACTTCACCCACTTTCATTCCAAAAGCAGTTAAAGATAAGGGACCACCAGAACCTTCAGATACAGGGCTTTTAATAGTACCATCAAAAAGCTTTAGGGTATTATCAAAGTTTTTTTCACTTAAAAAATGATTATAAGCTTTATTGATTTTATCTTCAGAAGATGTTTTTATTTCACTGTAAACAACGCTTTTAGGCTTTATATAATCACCCTTATATACACCTTTATTGTAAAGATTAAAAACTTCTAAAGAATCTGGTTTTTCAATAGAATTGAGCAAAAAAGAACTATATTCTTTTTGTAATATGTTTTTTTTATGTTTTAAAAATTCTTTTTGATAAGAATATAAAGAATAAAGGGCCTCTTTTTCCGCCTTTAATAAAACAGCCTTTTGAAGAATAAAAGACTTTAATAAAGAAAGAAGATCTCCTTCTGTTTTTATAGATGGCACTCGAGTTGCGGGCATTTTGTTGAGATAATAAACAAACCAACCAACACCATAGGCTTTTTGATTATAAATAAACAAGACATCAGAAAAACTTTTTTCTTCAATCCAGTTTATGTAGGAGTTTTTATTTCCTCTCAGCTTTTTATCCTTTGTTTTTTCTTCAATGGTTTTAAATATTTTCTTTAAAACAGGCTTGTTTATTTTTAATTTATCTGAGCTTACCAAGGTAGAGTCAAACTCAATAGCAGAAGACCTTAGTTTTTCAAAATCCAAGGTTTGTAAACATGTTTTTTTTGTAATATTTTCTAACATAAAGGGATTATAATAACTAAAATCAGAGGGCTCTGTTTTTTCTACAAAAACTAAATGATACCCAAAGTCTGTTAAAACAGGCTCAGACAAAGCCCCGTCAGGCAAATCAAAAACAGTTTTTTGAAAAGAAGAAACAGTTCTACCCCAAGAAATCCACCCCAGAGCACCTTTGTTTTGGGAGGCAGAAGGATCTTCAGACTCAAGAAGCACAAAATCTTGAAACACAGAAGCCCTATCTTTTGTTTTTGCTAAAGATAAAGAGTCAGAAATTTTTTTCTGAAGAACCGAAATGTCTTTTAAAACCTCTTCTTTATTTTTTGGAAAAACGCCAGGCATACTACAACCATCATATCCTAAAAGTAAATGATAAACAAAACGTCTATCTTTTATGTGTTGTTTTGCATCAACTAAATCACTTTCTTTAATAAGGGGGTAGGCTACAAAGTTTTCGTATGCAAAATTTATAAGCAATTGCGACTCTCTCTGGTTCAGTTTAGTATAAATTTCGCCGTGTAAGTTTATTTTTTTTTCAAGGGACTCAAAAAATACCAGCTCTTTTTCTAAAAAAGAGTTTTTAGAAAGACGCTGTTTTGACGTGTCTAAAACAACCCACTCAGAATAAGGCACAGTCTCATAAAAATCATAGTCGTATATGTTTGTGTTTTTAATCTGAAAAATAATCTTTTCAGAAAAAATAAAAGAACAGAAAACAAATAATAATATTTTATTAAACATATAAATTTAAGTAAGACTTTAGCAAAATATAATAATCTTCATCAACAAAAGAGAATTGAATTTTTAAAAAACTAGTGTTTGAAGAAACCGTGTATTTAATTTTTTTGTTTTCAAAAAAATCTGAACTTTTATTTAAAAAAGAAGAAATGTTTTTTATTTTAATAGAGCTGGCTGTTATAGTAAATAGAAAATTGTCTTTTTTTATTCCCACAACAGGGGTTTTTTCAGCTAAAAAAGAAAGTTTTTTTGATTTAAAAAGCATAACAAACTCAAAGGGAAGAGCCCCAAACAAAATGGTTGTTTCTTCTAAAAAACGATTAACGCTTTCTTCGTTAAGGCAGTCTGATATTTTTTTATAATAAAAAACTTTTTGATCCTGATCTTTTATTATTGATGAAGAAATAAAGGCGCTGTCTATGTCTATTACTGGGTCCTGGGTACTGTCAACGTAAAAACCATTGCGCATCGTTTTAGAAAGAATTTTAGAATAAAGGCTAAAGCCAACGGTTGACTCACCACTTTGTTTGTATCCAAACAAACTACCAGAACCCCTGATTTGAAGATCTTCTAAAGAAAGGCTATATCCGGAACCTAAAGAAGAATGTCTTTTTAAAGAGGCAAGCCTTTCCTCTCCCTCTTTTGTGATTTGTTTATTTTTAGGTATAAAAAGAGCAGCGTAGGACTGAACATCAGAGCGTCCCACACGCCCTCGAAGCTGGTGAAGTTGGGAAAGACCAAACATGTGGGCGTTATTAATTATTATAGTATTAGCAGCAGAAACATCAATGCCGCTTTCAATAATGGTTGTTGAGAAAAGAACAGAAAAACTTTTTTCTCTAAACTTATTCATAGTTTTTTTTATTTTATTTTTTTCCATGCCACCATATAGATAGGAAGACTTTATGTTTGGAAGCTCCTTTCGAAAATAATTAAACATTCTTTTTAAACTATCAACAGAGTTATCAACAAAGTATACCTGCCCACTACGATTAAGTTCCTTTAAAATGTAATTTGCTATTGTTTTTAAATTAAAGACATGAACGTTTGTTATTATTGGGCGCCTTTCAACTGGTGCTGTTAAAAGAGTACTTATGTTTCTTATGCCAGAAAGAGCAAACTGAAGAGTTCTAGGAATAGGGGTTGCCGACATACTTAAAAGGTTACAGTGGGGCGAAATTTTGATAATTTTTTCCTTATCTTTAACACCAAAGCGATGCTCTTCGTCAACCACAAGAAGAGAGGCTTTTTTAAGAACATCTTGATTTTTTATAATGGAATGGGTTCCTATTAAAACATCGGTTTTTCCCAGCAAAAAATCTTTGAATTTTTCTTTATTGTTTTTAGTTAGTCTTGAAACTTGAAATATGTTGCAGCCAAAAGCCTTCAGCCTATCGCTAAAACAAGAATAAAGCTGTTGAGAAAGAATTGTCGTTGGAGCAAGAACTACAGCTTTTTTATTGTTGATAAAAGCATAAAAAACTGCCCTTATTGCTATTTCAGTTTTTCCAAACCCAACGTCTCCGCAAAGAAGTCTGTGCATTGGAAGATTAGAGGAAAGATCTTCTTTTATTTTTAACCACGCCAAAGACTGATCCTTTGTATCAAGGTATTTAAATTCTGAAAGAAACAGATTAAACAAATCCTCATCATATTTAAAGGGAGGAATCAAGGATGATTCCCTTTCTATATAAGAAGACAAAATACTTTGAGAAAAATCTTTAGCCGCCTGCTCGGCCCTGCTTCTTTGTTTTAGCCATTTTTTATTTTTACTAAAGCTCCCTAGCTCACAGTTAGATCCACCTGGTGCATAAAAATGAAGTTTATTTAAAAGGTTAACACTTAAGGTTATTCTGCCATCGGAAAAACGCAATGAAATAAAACCCTTTTTGTTTTCATCTGACCCCTCAATGTTTCCAGTATATTGACAAACACCAAAAACATCATGAACGTAATAGTCACCATGCTTAAGTCTGCCAACAAGGGGAATTTTTTTTGTGCTTATGTTGTTTTTACCATCAACATACCAGCTCGGCAAATAATATGTGTTTTTATATTTACATCCGCTTGAAAGCAAAAAAGAACAGAAAACTATTTCTTTGTCTTTGTTTTTTTTATAATCTGAATATCTGATGGTTTTAATGGGGTCTTTTATGGTAAGTGCTGTTACACTTTTAGTTTGGGTGTTTTCAATAATTATTTTTTCTTTTTTACAAAAGATAATAAACTTATGCTGTTTAATTTTTTCTTCTATAGAATAAAGGGGTCTTTGCGGGAAAGGAAAAGCCTTTACTGTTGTTTCTTCACGAACAACATCACCGCTATTCGGATTAAAAACTAACGCCTTGGTATTTCCACCTAAAAAACCAACCCTAAAAGGATACTTGCTGCTAAATGAAAAAACATCCAAAACACCGCCCCTAGAAGCATACTCTCCTGGAGTAGATACAACATCCGTACTTTCATATCTGTTTTGTTCTAAAAAAGCCAAAAAATCTTCTCTTTTTGTTTTTTCTCCACAAAAAACAAAAGGCTCCAATTCTTCGCTGTGAAACAAAGGCCTTTTAACTGAGGTCTTGTCTACTATAAAAAGACTAATATCATTATAAGAATAAGACACTAGAGCAGAAGCCCTTTCAAACATTTCTTGGTGATAAGAGCTTGATATGCTTTCATCTTTATCAATATGCGGAACAAAAGCAATGCTGCTGCTCAATAGATCAAAAGAAGAAGAAACATCATCAAACAACCCCTCATCGCAAATAACTGAACAAGGCTTTTTAAGCGAGCTAACAAGCAGGGGAAGAGAAGACCAGCTTTCAAGAAAAAGAATGGTTTTTTTATTTTTTTCCGCTGACTTTTTTATATTTGGAAGAAGGTTTTCTGAGGAATGTTTCACGTGAAACTTTAGTTTTTTATATTTTTTATTTTTGAGCCTATTATTGTAATATCTGTTGGTCTTATCCCAAAAACGCGAGATGCTTGGCCAAGTGTTTCAGGCTTAACAGCAGAAAGTCTTTCAGCCGATTCTTTTGACAAACCAGAAAGACTAAAATAAGAAAGGCTAGAGGGAATTAAAAAATTTTCAAGCATTTTGTTTTTTTCTATTCTTTCTTTTTCATTCTCTATATAGCCATCATATTTTATAGAGGTTTCAACTTCAAAAAAACAGCGATTGTAGTATGGTAGGCTCGCTCCATTCTTATAATCAGCCTTAAAGTAGCTGTAGTCAGGCCTCTTTAAAAGATTTTTTATTTTTTCTTTTTTGTTTTTAAAAACAACAGATTTTTCAATAAAACTAAAAATCTCCTTTTTGGTGTTAATATATTTATTGTAAGCTGTTTTGTGTGAAGGAGAAAAAAGGCCAAGCTCTTTAGCGTGACCAGAAAGCCTAGAAACAGCATTGTCCTGTCTAAGATAAAGTCTGTGTTCAGCTCTAGAGGTAAACATTCTGTAAGGCTCATCTAGGTGACTTGTAACAAGATCATCAATCATTACGCCTATATATGAGTCTGTTCTTTTAAAAACGAAGGGATTTTCTTTTTTTACAAAGAGAGCTGCGTTAATCCCCGCAACAAGGCCTTGGGCAGCGGCCTCTTCATAGCCCGAGGTTCCATTAATTTGTCCTGCTAAAAAAAGACCTTTTATTTTTTTTGTTTCAAGGCTTGCTTTTAGCTGACGAGGAGGGATGTAATCATATTCAATTGCATATCCTGGCCTTATAAACTGAACATTTTTAAGCGCAGGTATAGTTTTTAGAGCCTCTTTTTGTGTTTTTTCAGGCAAGGAAGTAGAAAAGCCATTTACATATATTTGGTCTGAGTTTGACCACTCTGGCTCTAAAAAAAGATGGTGAGAGGGTCTCTCTTTAAATCTAAAAATTTTATCTTCAATACTCGGACAATACCGCGGACCAACGCCTTTTATTTTGCCTGAAAACATCGCTGACTCTTTTATTTTTTTGTTAATAACCCTGTGAGTGTTTAGGTTTGTATTAACTAGGTAGCACTTTTCATTTAAGCTTTTAGG
>CEOF01019428.1_pt1 | contig 17348 bp, 7 predicted proteins | sample 361311 | NCBI WGS metagenome assembly CEOF01 (sample SAMEA2619667, study PRJEB7988) | marine metagenome | biome: marine biome (ENVO:00000447); feature: surface water layer (ENVO:00002042); material: "saline water (ENVO:00002010), including plankton (ENVO:xxxxxxxx)" | depth 5 m
ACTAAGTCTACAGTTAAATTAAATGATGGTTGAAAGAATGGTAATATTTGTTCAACAATTTGTAATGCATCATCATTTATTTTTGTTAAAATATTTAATTCAAATCCAATGTTATATGGAACAGGCATGAATACCTTTTTAATCTTATTTCCATCAGATGCTTTAAAGGTTTGTGTTATACCAGTTTTTCTTGTAGCATCATAAGTAACATTAGTCATTTCAAATGACATTCTGGGTAGAGTCATTGCTACAGGTTTGTTTAAATCTGCCTGTTGTTCTAATCTTGCTAAGAATTTTTGTGAAGGTCCATATGCTAAAGGAATTTTCATTTCACTATAAGTGTCCCCATCTTTATCATCATGTCTGATGTAAATTGCATTAAATAATGTTCCAAAAGATATTATTGTCTTTCTAATTATTTGATGGTAGTAGTAAGTTCCTAACATTAAAATGTACCAAATGGATTTCCTTCTGAGAAGTCGATGATGTCATCAGCTTCACTTTCTATTTCATCACCCTTATCATATTTATCAGCAAATTCAGCTGATTCAATAAAATCAACTGTAAATCTAGCATTTGAGGTGGATCCTATAGCTACATCTCCTGCGATAAATGTGCCATCTGTTGTCCCCAATTTTAATACATTATTAGATGTATCCCATGATTTAACTCTACCTTTTGCTCCAGATATACTTCCTGTTATCTGCTCATTAAAGATGTAAGTACCAACTCCTGTAATTACTGGTGGTGGAGAAATAGTTGCGATACCAGTTCCAGAAGTATATCCAATACCAGCATCTTCCAAAAAGGTTTGAGTGACAAAACCATCTGTGCTGATGCTCACTCTACCAACAGCAGTTCCGATACCTGATGTAGGTGTATTGAAGAATATTGTTGGATTTCTTGCATATCCACTTCCACTTGAGGCAATGCTGATTGCACCAATACCTGCAGAATCAGTTACGAGGACAGCTGTTGCTGCTGCGCCAACACCATATGATGTTGATCCAACACCAGTGATAGTAGAGGAGGCACTTACAATAGTTATAGTTGGTGTAACTGTATATCCCGCACCTGGATTTGTTAGTAGTATCTCTTTAACTGATTGTGACCCTAATACAGAAGTGGTAATTGCAACAGCAGTAGCATTAACACCACCAGATGGTGCAGTTGATATGGATACGGTTGGAGTTTTTGAATAATCAAATCCATCATTATTTAAAATTATGTTTCGAATATAACCAGTCGTTGTTGTAATACCAACCGTTGCAGTTGATCCAATTGAAATTAATTGTAATGATGTTATATAACCTTGATCAACTAATGTGTCATCGATAGTCTGTGTAGTTCTAGTTAACTCATTCCAACCACCAATTTCATCTTGAAGTTCAAATAGTTCACACTTTAATTGATAAACATAATTTTTACCTAACTGATAGAATGGTTCTTCATGTTCAACAAATTTTATTTCAAATAGTCTTTTACCTAAAGGGAAAAATATTAAATCACCCTCACTTGGTCTTGTTGATACCTCAATTTCATCAGCAGGTAAACTTCCTAAAAATGGTGATATAAAATCTTCAAATCTTTCTCTTGAAATAGTTACTGTTAATTCATCCTTTAAACTCATTCCAAATTTAGTTAAAACATCTCCAGCACCAGAATAACCCTCATATGTGTTAACATATGCTTCAATTAAAAAATTATCATTAAATGAAGAAGATTGAATTTCGGTTAATATTTGATCTTTTTTTACTATTTTACGTGGCAAATATACGACTTCGACCCCATAAATTTGCAATTGCTCATTTATAAGATTTTGAACTAGTCTCTGCTCACTTTGAGACCCTTGTAGAAAGAAAGGATTTAAAGACATTATCCAATAAAATCAAGAGGAGGAGTTTCATACTCAAGCATCATTCTTTGTCGTATATTTTCCAACTCTCTTTCAGCATCCTCATATATCTCTCTTCCATTTAACTCAATACCACCTGGTAATTTTACACCTTTAAATTTGATTAAATTTTGTCCCCATTGTCTTTTTATTAACGATGTAAGATACAATTTTATAAATGGATCATTAAATACTTTTGTAAACTCAGTTGGATCAAGTGCTCGATAACAATCAATAATTAGGTAGGAATCAACCTCTTGTGCTTTCCAATCTATATCTAAATATAATCTATTTTGCCTTTTATTAAATCTTATTTGTTTATCAGTAGTTAAAAGAAAATCAATATCTTCAAGATAGGTTTTTGTCATAGAGTATTGTAGAAGATCCACAGAATTAAACCTATACAAATCATTTAAGAATAATTGATACTTAATACTAAACATTCCACCAGAGATGGTGCTTGAATCAAATTTAAATATTTTTTCTATTCCAACAACAGCATCAGGAACCTGTATAAAATTTGATGTTTCATAAAAATTAGATGTTACAGTTCCCAAACCACTCACATTTGTTGATTGACCAGTTGTTGTAACTATACCTACCCCACTAGTTCCTTGTGCTTTTCCTCTATCCAAATCTTCTTGTGTTAGTTTATACTTCAAGAACATCCTCTCAACACCGTCATAATGCCTCTCATTGAAGAGTTGTAGAGCATCATCGATTAAATCATCCACCTGATCATCATCTACATTTATTTCAAGAACAGGAGCTCCTAATTTTCTGAAACAATAATCAATTAATCCTTGTCTTGTACTTGGTTTAGCCATCAAAAAGATCCTCCATCCAGAGATGTAATATCACCAGTAAAAGTAACAACACCAGTTGTTGCTGTTATAATACCAGATTCAACTTTAATTCTATTTAAGGTAGTTATACCACTTACATTCAATTCATCTATATCTCCTAGATCTGTGGCAACAACTCCAGTTAATTGACTTCCGTCTCCTAAGTATGTAACAATTCCACTTGTAGAGGAAATAATTCCACTTGAAACTGTTATAATCCCCAGTGTAGATACACCACTTACAGATAATTGTGTAACAGAAGCTATACCACCAACTACATTTGTAGCATTAACCGATTGTTCTGGATTGACAGATGGTTGTGTTGTTAAAACCTTTATTGCAGGTGTGGGTCCTATGTTTGCATTAATTTCTGACATTACCTTGTTACTCCCTCCCGTACTAGTGCAGATCCTTCAACAACTCTAGTTTTTATTGCACCTGAAGTAACAACTATATCATACACATACCTACCAGGTTTTATGTTTATTGTTTCAGTTGATGCTAATCCAACTAAAATTTTTCCACTAGGTGCGTCACTTATTGAAGAAGTAAAGGTTGTTACACCACTACTACTCGCATGTTTCCTCAATTGAGCTGCTATTGAGTATCCAGTTAAATTAAATGGTGAGTTATCTTGAGTATTACCTAGTTCAAATGTTTGACTGAAAGTTGATCCAGCGTTTATAACTAGATTTGATACATATACTGCTGACATCGACTTTTATAGTGATCCTAATTATATTTAGTTCTTATTAAGATTATTAATAATTTGAGATAATGCTTCCTTTATTTCTTCAATATCATTTTTCATTTTACTCAGTTCCCTCTCTTTTTTATTGTCACTTTTGATTAATTTTAAATATTGATCATATCCATGATTATCTTTATTAATAATAGCTCCTGTTTCTGAATCTCTAAAAAGATTTGAGTGTCCTTCTACTTTTATCATCTTACTGCAATTGTCCTCAATTCTTTAATTCTTGGAACTGCTGATTGATCTGAACTTGACATAACAATCTTTATGGTATAACCATTAAATTCATCTAAATCATCAGCAGTAAATTGATATTCTGAGAACTGATTAGATGTGTTTGATGGCACAAACGAATCTGCTCTTCCATCATTTTTTGATGGATCTACAACCAAATCTCCAAATCCATCGTCAGGATCAACATTTGTTAAATTTTTATAACCAGGAAATAGTTCAAAGGATTGTGCAGTTTCTTCCGAATTAATTCTATTCAAACTATATAAAACTCTAAAATCAGCAGAGGCAGGTCTATTTGCAGTTAAAATAACTTTAAGTGATGTAGCTGGTTTTGATAATCTTATACTATTTGAAACATAAGCAGCAGCATGAGGATCATTCAATATTGAATTAACTTCACCATTTACGTCATAAGAATCAAGATCTATTGGTCTATTGATTCTACTTGAGTATAATTCAACGTTCGGTAAAGTTCTCATTGAGATCGCTGGTGATAAATTCGGATTGTTTGAACTTAAATTCATAAGTAATGTAAATGATTTATTTTCTGGTAAACTATTTAAATATTGATTTTCATTAACTTTAGATGCCACCATGCGAACACTATTTAATGGATTTAAATTATTAAGAGAAATAGGTTCATAACCTAAGTCAACAAATGATGGTTCATTTCCTCCTACACTTGTCCCAGATATTGTTCTTATTGATGCATTAATATCGGTTATTGCACCATCAACACCAACGGGAGTAGAAACTAAGATATTAGGTTTTATAGAATTAAATGGTATATTTTCACTAGATCTTACAAAATTTCCACCAGTTGATTGTTTTGAGTTGAATGATAATTGTGGGAAGTTCATTGAATCTGATGATCTATTTTTACCATTTGTCGATCTGTCAAACTCAACAAAATGACTATCTAATTCTATTTGATTACTGTTTACATTCAAATTATTTCTAGATAATCTTCTTATGGAAACACCATTTAATTCATATTTACTAACTAAAGTATTCACATCATGACTTAATGTATTTGTATTATCAACTCCCCTTCCATTAGCACCAGAAGCAATATTTAATACTCCACCTCCAACACCATCGTATCCTATAATTTCATTATCTATTTTAACGTAACCTGTATTAATTCCACTAACAGGAGCTCCCTCAAAAGTAGTAAACACTGATGTGCTCGCAACACTTATACTACTTGATTCATTATTTAATAATGTAGCACTTAATTCTGTTGGAACTATATCACTAGAAATATTTTTCAAATCTAATTTGTTTGTATTGGAATACATACCATGATCTAAATTATTAACTTTAAATAAGTTTCCGGCATTAACTCCTGTAGTATTTAAGTTATTTGATACAATAAAGGTTCCACCTAAACTTACAATATTATTACTATCATTGAAGAAACTCAGAGCAGTTCCTACATTACCTGCGAATGAATTATTATCACCTTTTACATTTGTTAGGAATATTTTGTCTATACCTTGAGTGTTTGTAATTGTAAGTCTTGATCCTCTTCCCTGTCCACCAGATGTCCCTACAGAACTTGTAACTATTCCAACAACATCTCCGACTTTATATCCAGATCCTTCTTTAAATGACTCACGGAATGAAATAATTGAACCTCCAACCCCAACTGAAGCAATGCTTAATTTTAATCCAGTGCCTCCACCTGTAATTGCAAAAGTTTCAATTGGTGATGTACCATCATTAGGAGATGCTGTGTAATTTAAACCACCATCTGTAACGGTAAGACCACTACCTACAACATTTGGTCTTGGATCACGAACACTTCCACCAATACCCGTTATTACAGCAGTACTTGTAGAATTAATACCACAAATTTTTCTACCTGCAGTTAATATTCCGACTAAAGTTGATACTGCTGGTTCTCCAATAGTCGTGATTCCAATCGATCCAGTTTTAGGAAATGTTTCTATCGAGTTTGGAGTCAATCTTGGAATATAATTATTACCTTCACCTAATTCAGAATTATGTAAAAGTAATGAACCACTAGTAACAAATTGAGCTTTATATAATTTAAATGTCAAATCTTGCTCATTGTCCTCTGACCATAGTGCACCATTTTGTGATTTGAAAATTGCTCCTAGTGTATATTGCTGTGAATACTGTATTGATTCTCCCCCTGCTGCACCAGGTATGGATTGAGGATTTAAAGCAGTCTGTCCAGAAACTCCAGTGAAAACAGTATATTTGTCTGAATCTGGGGCAAGTAAAACAATTGCGTAAGTTTCATTTGGACTTAAATAAAGAGGTTCATCAAATGTAAATTTAGTTCCAACTGATGCATCCTCAGATGTTTGAATTAATTGATTAGAAACACCATTTACAAATTCTGTAGATGGTAATGTTTTAGATGCTAAAATTGATCTAGAGGGTCTAGTTCCTTCATCTGTAGTCCTCATTTGTAAAGTTACATCTGTATTTGGATCAATTGTTCTAAAGAATACTTCAACTGATGTAATATAAGCACCATTCTGATCATTAGAAGTGTTAAGAGCATTTTCAGTTTGTGGATTTCTAGAACCTATAACAAATGTTTGTGCCAAAGGATCAAAATATTCTGCCTCTACTACATTTTCAATCTGTTGAGTAAGTGAGATATTAGTCTCAATATTTGCCTGAAAATCAGCATTAATATTGAAAGTGGATGAATTAACTGTCTGAATTGTTTCTTTTTCAAATTCTAACGTTGTTCCTTCAGATGTGAATGGAATTTGAGCAGCAAATATGTTTGGATCAACACCAGGTATAAATGTTGCATTTGTTGAACTTGTGGTTAATAAGAAAGTTTTTTCTCCTGTATTAAATCTTCTATCAGGAGGTGGAATAGTATTTGGATCTTTAACAAAAAATGTTCCTATTAAATCACCTCTATTATCACTTATTAATCTTTTATTTTTTACATAAGCTTCAGCATTACTTTCTGTTCCAACTAATTTGTAACCTGTTTCTAAATATCCGAAATAATTTGATTGTGACTCATTAGATAATGAAAGTGTATCTATATTTACAATAGGTGTTGTAAGAGAATAATTTTGAGGCACTCTGTCGGCATTATTATTTTGATATGTGTAAGGATTAAATTGATATGATTCACTTGGATTATTAAAAGCACCAGTTTTATGATCTGGTTTACAGACTCTAAATTGCATCACAGGTGGTTCACTTGTATTATCATAAACTTCGACAGTTTCACCAATTATGAATGAAGAATTACTAGTTCCGGAACCAGATCCATTTTTTGTTGGAGAAACTTCAACTAATTTTGGAATGAAATCTACAATCTCTTTATCTAAGAATGTAAAAAATTGTGTATATGAAGGAAAACTAGAAGTCTCAAATTGCACATTTCTCGATCTCATAAATTGTGCTATCGATGAAGTAAGTCTGTTATCAATAACAGTATCCACACTTCTAACAGTTACGCTATCAGAAGCATTACCATTTAAAGATAATTGACCCCTTATTGTGCTAGTTCCAGCATCTTCTAAAGTCCTTGATATGACTCCACCATTACCAACTCCTAACTGTGACCCCTGACCAGGAGTTACAAGTTGTTGAGTAGTTCTAGTGGTTACCTGTGTAATATCTCCACCCAATTCACCATTTATTATAGTATTTAAATTTAAATTTTGTGTTGTGTTTACTCCATCTTGCCTTATTACACCAAGATCATTTTCAATTGTTCTTGTCCATAAATCAGAAGCAGGAGTTAATCTTATTTGTCCAGTATATGATGGTATTAAAAATGGATTTATATTTAAAGAACTGGTGGCATATTCCTGTCCAAACCATTCTACCTCTTCATAATCTAAAGTTATTAAATCACCTGTTCTTCTTACATTTGAATCAAATAATTGATTATTCTGCCTTGAATCAAAATCTGCTTGAGATAATGGATTTTCTAACTTTGGAACTAAATCTAACGTATTTCTAGATCTAATTGGGAATATTACATTTGAAAACAAATCAACTTCAACAGTTGATAAAGTTGAATTCATTAAATTATAATTTCTAAATGGATCTACAAAAAATCCACTCTTAAATCTATTTCTACCCTCTGAGTCTAATATTTGCAGTGTTTGTACATTATTTTCTAACAATGATAAAGAAGTAACTTCCTCTAAATTTGAAACTCTATCCTCAATAGTTCCAATATCTTTCATTGTAAATCTTTTATTCTCAGTTATTAATAATGATGCATTTTCAGGACTATAGAGATACGGTGGTAAAGTAATTGTTGCTAACTTCATCAATTCATCATTTCTGACTGGAGGTTTTGGATTTACTGACGATACTCCTTTTTCATATACAAAATTGCCATTTTTACTAAGATATAAATTATCAATTCTTGGTAAATAGAAATTATAATTTAAAGTAAAACTTTCATTAGGTGTAATAAATTGTTTTATTGTTGAAAAATCTCTTGAACCAAAAGTAAATGGTGATATTGTACCTGTGCTTACATCATATATTGGAACTCTTGGTCTGAAATCAATCGTATCAGTAGCTCTGACGTTAGATGATCCTATAGTAGGAATATCAAAATTAAATCTGTCATTATCATAACTTAGAACTGTAAATACATCACCCTCATCATTATTTGCAGCAGAATAATAATCGAAAATTACTAATAATCTTCTTGATGGTGATGAAACATTTTTATTTCTAATAATTCTTGAATAATCATAATATTCGTTTCTTTGTCCTTTATCTAACGCATATGAGTTTGTAAGATCTTTATATTTCCCTACATTTACTATACTGTTAATTTTTGTCTGAATATTTGACTCTGAAAAAGTAACATTGTCTGTTGATGTAAACTTATTTGAGGTTAAGTATACAACAGATAATTGATTTGATGTCGGTTTACTAATTACTCTAGCAACAATAGACTTATCATTACTGATAATATCCTCACCAATAATTGCATTATTATCAACATTTACAGTGTCACTAAAACTTAATGTGTCTAGAATTGGATCATTTTCATCTAAAGATTCTAATATAGATAAAACTTTAACCGCATCAGGATAATTAAGTGATATTTCTTCATCTTGAACTCTTAAACCATATCTTCTATCAAATGTCAATCCATCTTGAATTGAATTACCAGCACTAGCACCAGATGCTTTATCGTTTGATAATCTAACATAATACAATTGACTTTTATTATATGTTTTTATTTTACTCTTTATTTCATTTTTTGATAAAGTTGAGTTTAAGACAACAGTGTCATCATCTAATCCAGTTAATGTAAAAGTAGTTCCATTGGTACTAAAATTATCACGATTAAGAGTTTGTATTGTCCCATTATCGTTATGAACTGAATAACGTTCTTGATCAAAAGATACAAAACTTGAGTTTACTAAATCAGTATCACTAGAGGAATTCACTGTAAGAGTTCCGGAACTTATATTTTTACCAGTAATTTGTTTAGTTACTGTTAATTGTGAATTTGATAAATCTATAGACTCAACATTCGAATTATTTAAAGATTTAAATAAATTTCCTGTACCTCTTATATTTGGTGCTGCAGCGAACATTGATACCTGAATATTTGCATCTGGAACAGATCCTTCAAAAACACCAAATACAGTTGTTATTGGTTCTATTACCATAGACAAACCATCACTTGCAATTGATTGGACTTTATTAAATCTTTCTGTGCTTATACCTGGACTTAAATATCTAACTATTGATCCTTTTCTTAATCCGGTTAAAGGTTCCCCTCCAGCAGTTACAGTTGAAATACCTCCGCCTGTACCACCTCTTGCAGTTATAGATACATTACCAATACCACCTGGAATTCTAAATCTTTCGAGAAAAGAGTCTGCTTTGAATCCACTGCCTGATATACTTGGAAAATTGCTGGAAGTTGGTTGTGAAACAGACTTTATTTGTTGAATATTACTTGATGTTAGAATACCCACACTTCTTTCTAAATCAATACCATTAACAGTCAATTCTTCTCCGATCATAAATGTGCCTGAAGATTCACTCAAAGTTACAATTCCAACAGTGCTGGAGTGATGAGGTCTAACAAATCCGGATGCATTTGAATTTTTTCCTTTAACAAAAGATCCCTGAGGCACTTCAGCGCTAAGAATAGTTGTATTTAATGTTATAGTTGAAAATGTTTGTATATCAAATAATCTTAAATCCCAATTTGTAGTTGCTCCTGAATAAGCAGAATTTTCTAAATTAAAACTGTAGACTCTTGCACTACCTATTAAATTACCAGTAGAATTGAAATTATCAAATAAACTGACAACTGTTCCTTGTTTAGGAACTCCTTGAACATTATTAACTCTTAATATATTACCCATTTCAAAATCAACAGCACTACTTGTCTGTATTCCCACATCTCTAGGTTTATCAACATCAATAATATTTGTTGTGCTCTTTAAAACTCTATTTCCTCTAACATACGATAAACCAGGTGAAATTTTTACACACATCAAATCGTCAGAAGGTGTGTTATCTTGATCTGTTAATTGATTACTAAAATATAATCCATTATTTCCTAACTTATCATTCAGTGAATTGTGTATAGATGGTATAAATGGTCTAACTGAATAATTTCCAGACTCTTCAAAAGTTCTTTTAGCAAGAGCATCACCTAATAAATTTAAATTATCATTAACACCTTCACCAACTTTTTTTACTTTACCGTCTTCAATTTCAAGTAATAATACAAAATCTGTATCATTTTTATCAGTTAATAATTTTTTTGTAAGAGTTAAATTTATTTGTAGTCTGTCAGCACCTGGTGCTGCAAAATTTGTAAAACCAGTTGCATTATCATATAGTGAACTATCTTCCTTTGCATTTACAATTATTTCATCTACTTTCAAACCAACACGATAAGATGGTTTATTTTCAAAAGCATCTAATATTATTGACTGTTGATTAACACCAACAAAATAACCTCTAATATAGTAAACTCCCTTTTCAATATGAACTAAAGAACCAAAACCAGTGGAATTATTTGATATTAAAGACGCTACAGGTGTTCCTGCATTTATTGTGGTATTACCATATAGAATATTTTCATCACATACTAATGACTCTCCATTTTGAAATGTATCAAAACTATTTAAATTGTTTCCAGAGGATATTTGGTCAACATGTAAAATTATTTGACTATTATTTTCTGAGTCGGTTATTGTTGTTGCTAACTTTACATTTGCACGTATTCCTGAAGATTGACCTGATACTATTTTACCAACTAAATTATTCGTATATAATGATATATCAACACCAAAGTTTGTAGAATTTAATTTTATAGCTCTAACATTATCTTGAAATGATGGATCACCTGGTATTACTTTTGCCCCATTCTTAAAAACATAAGTGCTTAGTTTAGATAATTGATCTTGTGATATTGATTGAGAACCAGTTAACTCTCTTGCTTGAACTGGGAAACCAGGTTTAAAAAGAACTTTGTAAAAATTTTTTGATTCATCAAAATCATCATAATATGGACTTGTATTTAAATTTGTTTTTTGTTTCATTTTACTTAAAATTCAAGAACGATTTTTACATCTTCTTTTTGCCTAGAGTTTCTTTCAACCAATTCTCTATTATCAATATAGATAATATCTCCTGTTTTTTTATTTATCTCCTCCTGAGAGATTCCATTTGTAAAAGTAACTCCTAAATTTATTATTTTATTATTAACAACAGTTGTTATCCCACTAAAAGTAGTATCAATAGATTTTGTAAATGCTAAATCAGGATCAGTATTGTCTGATTTAATAGACTCAGATGATGATTCAAATGCTATAACTTTTGATTGTGATGAAATATTGGTATTATCAGTTTGATCATTTCCATTTACAAAGTATAATGATCTATCTTGATAAAATTTTAAAATTTTTGTGTCTTTATCATATGAAGAAATATATCCTCTAGCAACCCCACTTTCTGTTGATTGAGTTATCCCAAGACCAATTAATGACTTAGTGATACCTATGTCTGAAGTTAACTTTAACGAAGATAATGAACTAAATTGATTTAAAGTAAAAGTAGCAGCAGAACTGACTTGACTGGGATTTTTTATGATTCCTATCTGTGAAAACTTAGTATCTGTTGGAAAATCTTTAGTAGAATCATCAAATCTAGCATAAATTAAAACTTTATCAGAACCTAATTCTTGATATATGTCAAATCCATGTCCTTTTGAAGGTGGTATAATCGGAATTAATTTTGCTGCGTTTACAACACTTAAACTTCCAGTTGGATTTATTTGAACTGTTCCTAAATCTACTACACCGAATGTATAACCCGAACCACCTGATGAAACCTTTGCACTTGTAATTTTTCCAGTTGTATCAACAATAATTTGAACTTTTCCTCCTGTTCCATCACCTAAAATATCTACTTCATGTGATCCTGATTGATATGAAGCGTTTACACCACTACCAGCATTTTCAATATAAACTTTTTTAATTTGATTTAAATTTAAATCAGAATTTCCTGATTCTCTCACATTTTGTATTTGACTATCAGTTGATGTTTCCCAATCATTAGGTAATACGATAAATTCAGTAGAGTCAAATTTTATAATATCAGATGGTGATGCGGTAAATAAGTATTTCCATAGATATCCATCACCACTTGTTCCAGCGGCAGATACTTCTAAATCTGTAAATGTTGGTTCATCTACAGATACATTTCCTTTTAAATTTGTACCACTTGATCCATTATCAATACATATATACACCTTAAAATCACTATTTACAACATAATAATTTGAATCATACAAATTACCTGTATCACTATTAGGAGCTGGATTGACTATTGTTTGGTAATCATGACGATACATGTCATATCTAGTATTAGATACCCAATCATGTCTTTTCACAACTCTACGTATATTAGCACTATTAATTTTTTTACCAAATAACATGGTATCTCTGTAATGACTAAGATATTGTAAATTATCTACAGGTGCTGGTGTTTGAGTTTGCCAATTTGTAGTTCTACCAAATCCCACAATCGAATTTGAAAATGGTATTTTTCCAAATGGATTTGTTAATCCTAAAAATACATAATATGAATCATCACTTGTTAATACTGAATTAACAAAATTATTAGCATTAAATATTCTGAATTGATCTGTTACAATTGCTGGCATTATTATTGTTTTTTTAGATATTTATACATCATTATATAAGATTAGTTTTTAATGCTCCAGTTTTTCTGAGAGTATCGTTACCTGATCTTCTAATCACAGTTGGGAAAGTTGATAATCCCACATCAACAGTTAAACCTGTAACTCCGATTGATATTGGACTTGAAGACCTTACTACATTTGATATTTTTCCTAATGAAAATCTTCCTATAGATGCTCCAGTCGTGTTTATAGGAATACCAATACTATTAGTATCAATGGTGCATGTGATAATACCAGTAATAGTATTACCTCCCCCAACTACCCCTATTGTTGTAATTCCTGCAACAATATAAACATTATCAACAAAAGTTGTACCAATACCAACTATATTTGTATTTGTTCCATCAGTTGATGTAACACCATTTCCAACAGTAGTGTTATATACGAATAATGGATCACCAATTGTGATTGGTCCTAATCCCTCAGTATTTATACCTGTAAATTTAATTGCTAATGCTGAGTTAAATATTGTAGTTCCTATACCTGTAATAATACCAGATGCATTTTCAAAAACAAGATTAGTGCCACTTGCAATTTCATCAACTCTTGATGATTTGGGTGCAAGAACTTTAGGTGGATTAGTATTTGTGTAACCTGAACCAGGATTTGTGATATTAATTAAACTAACTGATCCATTTGTTATGGTTGCAGTTGCAGTTGCAGTTGTTCCAAATCCAATTGTTCCATCATTCTTTGTAAAGGATGTAATACCTGTGGTAGGTATGCCAATTGACAACTGTATTGTTGATTCGGTATATCCAGCTCCAGCATTAACTATACTTAAGGATTGAATTGTACCAATTCCTGAAACAACAGCAGTCAATGCTGCTGCCACAGGATTACTTACTCCTGAAATCAAATTTAACTCAAAATTTGGACTTGATTCATTCTCATAATTAAACAAAGATGCATCATCCACAAATATTTCATTATTAGAAATTGAGATATCACCAATCACCTTTGCAGTTGGAAACACTAAAGTTTCTATCAATTGTCTTGTTTTTGGAACTCTTTCATCATTTACAGCTAAATCTCTTTTTTGTTTTATTAAATCTAAAGGTTTAAAGTTTACATCATTAATACCTTGACCAAAATAAATATTTGTTTCAATTTCGTCTGAGTCTTTTATATCAAAAATTACTCTAGGATCTTGAGATTTGCTAGTTATTAAACCTACATTTTTAACTATTTGAACAGTATCACCTTTTTCAACAGGAGAAGTCTCAGCATCTACTTGTAATGAATCTGTTCCAGCAGTTCCTCTATAGAAATAAATTTGTATATCATCATCACTTGCTGGTGGTGTTGTAAATATTAGAGATGTACCACCATCAAAATTGTAATTTTTAGTAGGTTCTTGTAGAACACCATTCCTAAAAATTATTAAAACATTTGATAAATCACCAGTAAACGCATTTCCTTCTTCTATACTTAACTGTTCTTGATCATATTTTATAGGAAATCTTACTCTTGATCCATTTTGTAAACTCTTTATTGAGTCAATAAAATCAAATTCCCCGAATTGGAAGAAAGTAAATCTATCGTTATATACTCTTGTAACTTCTAATTCAAAGTTCTTAACCGGTTGTGCGTAACTAGAATCAGTTACCAAACCAACAACTGTGAATTTATCTCCAAAATTAAATGCATTTCCATTACCATTAACTTTAAAGTTTGTAACTTCAAATAATGTAGAACCTATACCTACGTTAGTAGCAACTGGACCAACATTCACATCTACCGTAATATTTTTTCCTGTATCGTATGTTGCACCTATTCCAAGTCTTGATAAACCTGTAATACCTAAACCAGAGTAAGAAGGAGAAGATACAAAAATCTTTGCATCCTTATAACTCTTACCACCACCTACAATAGTAAATGCAAGGGTTCCTCCCACACCAACACTAGCAGTAATTGTAGCACCAGATCCTACATTTGTACCAACATTAACACTAAAACTATCATCATCTACTTTTGTGACTGGTAATGAACCACCGTTTAGTGCTGGTGAATTGACAGACGCTGGATCTGTTGATCTTGGATACGGATGTATAGTTTTAAAATTATCTTTTGAACAAGAGAAATATAAACTCTCATCTTCTATTGTAATGGTGTTAGAATTAGTCAATCCATGATCTGCTACGGTAAAAGTAACTATACCTGATACAGGATTATAAATTGCATTTGTGGGTGTTAACAGTGGATCTGATCCCCCACCAGCTACAGTGATTGCACCTGAAGTAGCATATAAAAAACGATGTTTATAACCAAGATCAACAACAGTCACACCTATTCCATTAATACCATTATATCCAGATCCAAATGTTAAATCTCCGTACCAAGGTAACGCTTCTCCTCCACCCTGATAATCATGTGTTGTTTCTCTAATACCAATATTAACACCAAATATATTAGTTGCTGCCACTGAAACTACTGAGAAGGTGCCACCAATTGATAATCCACCAGAAAAAGGTAAACTATTCAGTTGAACTTCATCTTGACTCTGTTCACCAAATACCCAATCTGGATCAGTTTGTGTTGTCACGGTTAGTAAACCTGTAGTATTATTATAAAATGCGGTTATAATTCCTAATGATGATCCAGTTGTTGCAACACCAACTATTGAAGTTATTGTTCCCCCAGAACTCACCACAGGTCTTATCTTAGCACCTGCTAGAGGTGCAAATCCCAATCCTGAAGTTGAACCTAATGATACGATAACACCTCCTCTTGGTAATTGATTCTGATTTACATCTTCATCACTTATTACAAGTTCATTATCTACATTTAAACCAGTAAAATTAATTGTAGTGACACCCACATTCGCATCTTGAGTCAAATTAAAATTACCAGATGGATTGTTAAATGTGCTTGGATTTTGGAAAATACCATTAATCAACATCAATCCATTTCCAGTGGTTCCAATTCCAATAGTGTTTGCACCTCCAACTGTTAAATTAAATGATGAATTAATTCCTGTAAATTTATCTGAAACATCATCAAACACTATATTTGTATCATAATTATTTCTAAAGTATACTCTACCTGCAAAAGTTGAACGTGGAAACGGTAAATTACTAAAAGTATCTGATCCTTGTGGATTTCCTATTGGAGCATTTGTAAAATGAATATTGCTTTCTTCAATATTAAATGACCCTGTAAAAAACTTAATACTAGTTGCATCATTATGAGATGAAGATTTGCTTCCTAATGATGCACGGTCAACTTGAACCAATGGGAATGTTCCGATGCCTGGTGTAATTGGACCTGAGAAAGAAGTTCCCACCCCAACATTGTTTATTCTCATAAACTCATCATCAATTTTGATTATATCCTCAACTAAAACAGATGAAATACCACTAAGTGAAAATATACTACTTGAAGCACCAATATTACCATTATTATTAGTAAGAGTTTGTGTTAAATTTTTAACTGATATTGGATCCTGCATTAATCCATCAATAGTGATAATTGATTTTTCAATTCTCTTAGACATAGTAAATTTATGAGCATTTCCCTCACCTAAACCTGTGAATGTAACTGCAGTTCCTGCTCTAGTTGTTGATATTTGGAAGGTATTCTCTCCAGTTTTAATACAAAATACATTACCGACTTCTGTCAAGACTGTGTTTATACCTGCTGATACATTTTTGTATACAAGAGATGATGTTCCAACACCAACAATTGTTGAATCTGGTTTATACACCAATTCCTCATTATTCCTAAAGAAATGATCATTTATAGTAAAAATACCAGTAGTTGCTGCTAATGAAACTGAATTAGGATTAAAAGTTTTACTAAAAATAGGAATATTATTTGAATTTAATTCAAAATCAGTTCTATTAATTCTAACACCATTAATTGCATTAAAGAATTTTAAATCAATAGACTCTCTTATTGAACCATACTCCAAATCATTTGCTACATTTTTAGTATCATTTGAATTATAAAAACATTGATTGAATGTTTTTACAGTGCATATACCAGTTAAATTATCAGGATAAAAATTAATTTTTATTTTTGATCCGTCATATACTCCACCAAATGTTCCTAGTCCAATGTTATCATCAAATAATGACGTAGATCCAACTGATAAGAATTGAGCTGGTTGAGTGAAAATTTGAGATCCATCATTTATTGAATAAACTTGATGTAAAGCTTTGGAAGATCCTATGCTTACCTCAACAACTGATTTAAAAGCATTGAATAAATTTTTATCTAAATCGATTATTGAAGTTGTTCCCACACCTGCTGTTGTTATACCTTGGTATACAATACTTCTCTCTTGTCCTCCTATTTGATCATTTGATAAAAATCTATGCTCACCATTTCCTAATCCAGTTGTTCCAATACCCACTATTTTTGATTTAATTAATAAAACAACATCTTCAGTATCATTAT
>CEOF01118466.1_pt1 | contig 17326 bp, 14 predicted proteins | sample 361311 | NCBI WGS metagenome assembly CEOF01 (sample SAMEA2619667, study PRJEB7988) | marine metagenome | biome: marine biome (ENVO:00000447); feature: surface water layer (ENVO:00002042); material: "saline water (ENVO:00002010), including plankton (ENVO:xxxxxxxx)" | depth 5 m
TTACTTTTTCAATGGTATTACTTGTAATATCAAATAATTTAATTCAGCTATTCATCGGCTGGGAAGGAGTAGGTCTTGTTTCTTATTTATTAATCGGTTTTTTCTATAAAAAGCAATCGGCTATTAAAGCAAATTTAAAAGCTTTTCTTATAAATAGAATAGGAGACATGTTTTTTATTTTAGGAATCGCTATGGTATATGCTGCTTTTGATTCCTTTGACTACAGAACTATATTTGCAAGTATAAATATAACGAATGTCTCAGCTTTAGATTCCTATTTTGGTTTAGATTACATTGACTTTGCTTGTTTATTTTTATTTTTTGGTGCAATGGCAAAATCTGCACAAATTCCCCTACATGTTTGGCTCCCAGACTCAATGGAAGGCCCAACTCCCATATCAGCATTAATACACGCAGCTACAATGGTAACAGCGGGAATATTTATGGTTGCTAGATTATCTCCATTATACGAACTTGCTTTATTTACCAATGATTTTATCTTGTTAATAGGTGCTTCCACAGCATTATTTATTGGAGTTATAGCAATATTTGAAAATGATATTAAGAAAGTTATAGCTTTTTCAACAATATCACAGTTAGGCTATATGGTCGCCGCTTTGGGGATTAATGCTTACAGCACATCTTTTTTTCATTTGTATACCCATGCCTTTTTTAAGGCTTTATTATTTTTATGTGCTGGATCTGTAATTATGTCTCTTCATCATAATCAAGACATAAGAAAAATGGGTGGTTTAAAATCAAAGCTACCAATAACTTATATTAGTTTCTTAATAGGCACTTTATGTATTATAGGATTTCCATTTACATCAGGATTTTTCTCTAAAGATTTAATATTAGAAGTAATGCTTTATAAAGATAATACGATCTCATTTATTGCTTATCTAATGTTATTATTTGGCGCTTTGGTAACTACTATTTACTCATTAAGACTTTTATTTTTTGTTTTTTATAATGAATATAGAGGAAATGATTTGCATAATATCAAGGAACAATCAAAGATTATTACTTTTCCATTAATAGTACTTTCTATTCTATCTATTTTATCTGGCTATTTAATTAAGATATTTGTAGAGCTGCCAATATTTATGTATCAAGCAGAAGTTAATTATTACGGCGATATGATATCTTTTATAAAGCATGGAATATTTTCTCCCGCCTCTGTAGCATTAATCTTAGGATTTATTATTGCAAAAAAATTATATAAAGATAATATTAAAATCAAATTTTTAGATAGTAAATTTATTAATTATATAACAATAGTAATAAAGTCAAAATATAAATTTGATGAATTTTTTATTTATATTTCAAAACTATTAAAAAATTCTTCAACATATCTTTCTCAAAAATTAGATTTAGGATTTATAGATATTTCCATAGTAAACGGTTTGCCAAAAAAAATTAATAGTGTTTCTGGTCTTTTAAAAAATATGAGTAGTGGATATTTATATCATTATGCATTTTCTATTGTGTTTTCTTTAGTTATTATTTTTGGAATTATATTAATGAGGGTTTTATAGTGGAATATATATTATCCTTACTAATTTGGTCGCCAATATTATCTGGTATTTTTATACTTTTTTATAAGAAAGATAATTTTCTTTTAGACCTATATAATATTTTAATTAATTTTGTAATTTTTTTATTTTCGTTATTTCTTTTATTTAATTATAATAATAATACACCTGATTTTCAGTTTATAGAAAAAGTACGTTGGATTCCTTCATTCAATATCAACTATTTTTTAGGTGTTGATTCTATATCTATTTTATTAATTTTATTAAATACGATAATTTTTTTGATAGTTGCCTTATATAATTCGACTTTATTAATAAAAAAACGAAATCAATATTATGCAAGTTTCTTAATTGCTAATGGTTTAACTATTGGAGTTTTTTCTGCTTTAGACGCTATATTATTTTATATTTTTTTTGAAGCACTATTGATTCCTATGTTTTTAATTATTGGTATTTGGGGAGGGTTGAATAGAATTTATGCATCCATTAAATTTTTTATATATACATTTTTAGGGTCTATTCTTCTTTTAATATCATTTCTGTATATAAATTCTTCTATCTCTTCCTTTAGTGTAGATTTATTTTATAAATCAAGTTTCTCTTTAGAAGAACAGGAGTGGCTTTTTTTAGCAATGGCCATTGCTTTTGCAATTAAAATTCCTATGTTTCCTTTTCATACATGGTTGCCTGACGCACATGTTGAAGCTCCAACTTCAGGCTCTGTAGTTCTTGCAGCTATACTTTTAAAAGTTGGTGCTTATGGATTTATAAGATATGTCATACCCGTAGTACCTTTAGGAGCGCAGTCCTTGGATTTGTATTTTATATTTTTATCATTAGTAGCAATTGTCTATGTGGGAATAGTTGCTATATCACAAAATGATATGAAGAAATTAATAGCTTATTCTTCTATATCTCATATGGGATTTGTAACTCTTGGTTTTTTTATAATTTTTCAATTATTCGATAATACTGAAAGTAGTAAAGATTTAGTTATTAGTTTATCAGGAAGTATGTATCAAATAATTTCACATGGTTTTGTATCAGCAGCATTATTCATATGCGTTGGCTCTATTTATGATAGGTTCAAAACAAAAAAAATATCCGACTTAAGTGGTTTATTAAATAAAATGCCTATTTATAGTTGGTTTTTTGTATTCTTTGCGTTGGCAAACTGCGGTTTGCCAGGAACCTCTAGTTTTGTAGGCGAACTTCTTATTATAATTTCAGCATTTAAAGCAAATTACATTTATGCTTTTTTAGCTTCCACAACTCTAATAATATCTGCTGTATATTCTTTATGGCTTGTAAAAAGAGTAATTTTTGGTGAAATTAAAGTAGAAATGAAAGAATGTATAGATGCAAGCTTTTTAGAGAAGATACTTCTTTTTACCATGGCAATAATTGTGCTTATTCTTGGTTTTTATCCTGATTTCATCGTAAGCTTTATGAATGAATCATTAAAAGTAATGTCTAACAATATAATTTTAAAAATATGATTGCAGAAATCACAATTAATAGTTTAGTAAATTTTTCTCCTGAAATTTTATTATTTTTAATGGCAATGATTATTTTGATGGCCGGTATATATAAGTTTTCTGAAAAGTATGTATTTCATTTAGCAGTGTTCTCAATAATTTTTGCTTTTTTTTTAGGATTTCAAAATTATTCAAGTGAATCAATTTTAATTTTCAATGAATCAATAATAAAAAGTGAAGTTACCGATCTTTTTAAGTTTTTATGTTATTTTCTTTTCTTAATTCAAATATTAGTATCAAGAAATTATCTCAAAAATAAAAATCTTATTTCTGGTGAATTTTATTCTCTACTTACTTTTGCATTAATTGGATGCTTGATAATAATATCTTCAAATAATTTAATAGTTCTTTTTCTTGGAATAGAGCTATCATCACTTAGCTTATATTCTTTAATTGCTTTAAACAGATCAAGTTTTTTATCAAGTGAAGCTGCTGTGAAGTACTTCGTTTTAAGTACAATTGCTTCAGGTATAATATTGTTTGGATTCTCATATCTATATGGAATCACAGGTACTTTATTTATTGATGATATCGCGAAATTTTCATTATCTAATGAAACCTCAAATTTATACTTGTTTTCATATGTTTTGATTTTCATTGGTGTAGCTTTTAAATTTGCTGTTGCACCCTTTCATATGTGGTTGCCTGATGTATATGAGGGAGCACCATTACCCGTTACAAATTTTATAGCGTCAATACCTAAAATTGCTTTCTTCGTTTTAGCATATAGATTTTTATATAGTAATCCAATAATAAGTGATGAAAATTTCTCAAGTTTACTTTTGTTGCTGGGAGTTTTTTCTATTCTTATTGGAAATTTATATGCATTAGCACAAAAGAAAATAATGAGAATGTTAGCTTATTCGGGAGTTGCGAATGCAGGCTTTATTTTTTTAGCGATATTTTCAGCATTCGCAAATAATTTTTCTATCGCTGCGTTTTATATAATCACTTATTCTTTAGCAACTGTGTCTGCAATATCATTGATAACTTTTATTTCATCAAGAAAATTTGATTTAATCTATATAAAAGATTTTAAGGGACTTTCAGTTAAATCAGGTTATATTTCAGTTTTGTTTATGATCACATTACTCTCAACTGCTGGAATACCATTAACTGTTGGTTTTTATGCTAAATATATTATTCTAGATGCATTAGTCAATAGGGATTTTATAATTACTGCTGTCATAGTGGTTCTTTTTACGGTAATTGGTTTATATTATTATCTAAGAATAATTTGGTTTATGTTTTTTGAAGAAGATTCTAATAGTCTTCTTAATATTAAAGGAAAGCTTTCACTTTTGATTTTAACAATTATTCCTGCAGCAATTCTTCTAATGTTTTTATTTCCAGATATATTACTTGATCATATTTTTCGGATACTTACTTGATAAATTTGATTTCTGTAAGTACACTCCTTAAATACGGTGCGGGGTGGAGCAGTCTGGCAGCTCGTCGGGCTCATAACCCGAAGGTCGTAGGTTCGAATCCTACCTCCGCTACCAGTTAAATTTCTTTTATTATTTTAAATAGGTGCTTATGTCTGCGGATATGCGAAACATCGCTATAATTGCCCATGTCGATCATGGAAAAACTACATTAATTGATTCCATATTAAAACAGAGTGGAACCTTTAGGGAAAATCAACAAATAGAAGAAAGATTGATGGATTCCGGTGATCTTGAGAAAGAAAGAGGAATTACAATTTTAGCCAAACCAACTTCTATCTCTTGGAAAAATAACCGAATTAATATAATAGACACGCCTGGACATGCAGATTTTGGCGGCGAAGTTGAAAGAGTATTAGGAATGGCTGACGGTGTTATTCTTTTGACTGATGCAGCTGAAGGTCCAATGCCTCAAACTAAATTTGTATTAGGTAAAGCTTTAGCTCAGGGACTTAAACCAATGGTGATAATTAACAAAGTAGATAGATCGGATAGCAGACCTGATGAAGTCATTGATGAAGTTTTTGATTTATTTGTATCTCTTAATGCAAGCGATGAACAATTAGATTTTCCTATTATGTATGCTTCAGGTAGAGACGGCTGGTGCAATAAAGAACTTAGTGATGAGAGAGTAAATTTACATGCTTTATTAGATCTAATATTAGAGTATGTTTCACCACCAAAAGTAGAAATTGATAAACCTTTTGCAATGCTGTCAACACTCTTGGATTCTGATCCCTACCTGGGCAGATGTTTAATAGGAAGAGTAGAGCAAGGTTCTGCAAAAGTTAATGACAGTGTTAAGTCTATAAATTTAGACGGAGAAATTATAGAGAGAGGACGACTAACAAAACTTTTAAGATTCAATGGGGCCGAAAGAATTCCGGTTAGTGAGGTACATGCAGGAGATATAATATGCATAGCAGGCCTAACAAAAACATCAGTTGCTGATACTATATGCAATTCTGAGGTATCAATTCCAATCAAATCAACCCCAATTGATCCTCCTACCATGTCAATAACAATATTAGTGAATGATTCTCCCTTGGCTGGTTTAGAAGGAAAAAAAGTTACATCAACTGCCATCCGGGAAAGATTAATGGCAGAAGATGAAATAAATGTAGCCATAACTTTTTCTGAAAATGAAAATAAAGATGCTTTTGAAATTGGCGGCAGAGGAGAATTACAGCTTGGTGTCCTTGTTGAGCAGATGAGAAGAGAAGGTTTTGAATTAACTGTTTCCAGACCAAATGTACTTCTTAAGACAGACTCTGAAAATAATAAACTTGAGCCTTTTGAAGAGGTAACTATAGATGTTGATAAAGAATTTTCGAGCACAGTTATTGATAGTATGAACCAGAGAAGATCAGAATTGATTGACATGAATTCAACTGAAGGGGAGAAAGTTAGATTAATCTTTTTAGCACCTTCAAGAGGTCTAATTGGATATCAAAGTAAATTCTTAACTGATACTAGAGGAACTGGTGTAATTAATAGAGTTTTTCATTCATACGGGGCGTATAAAGGGGAAATGGGATCAAGGAGAAATGGAGCCTTAATCTCAACTGAGACTGGAACAGCCGTTGCATATGCAATTTTCAATCTTCAGTCAAGCGGAATAATGTTTATTGACCCTCAAACCAGAGTTTATCAAGGTATGATAGTAGGAGAGCATAGTAAAGAAAATGATTTAGCTATTAATGTTTTAAAAGGAAAACAGCTAACAAATGTAAGAGCATCTGGAACTGATAAGGCAGTAACTTTAGTTCCGCCCAGAAAAATGTCTCTAGAACAAATGATGTCTTATATCAATGATGATGAGCTTTTAGAGGTTACTCCAAAAAATCTTCGGTTGAGAAAGCGACATTTAGACCCAATAATAAGGAAAAGAAATAGCAAAGATAATGATAAAAATTAGCTTTTCTAAATAATGCACTAAACATTAAATATGTTTAATAGATTTCTTGCGTAAATAGATGAAAATATGTGTATTTTTAAAATATGTTGATGTTTTACGCTTTCCAAAATATACTATAAATATTGATTTAAACTAGTAATCCTTTAAAAAAGGATTTTTTTAGAGCCCCTTTATGGGGTTTTTTTCGTCTAAGGATGAATTTATTTAGATTAGAGGTATTTTTAATTGAAAAAAGAAATTGCAAAAGCTTTAGAACCGGTGGTTTTAGCCATGGGGTATGAAATGTGGGGATTGAGTGTTACACAACAAGGTAATTCAATTAAGCTTACCTTATATATTGATAGCGAGAACGGTATAAAAATTGAAGATTGTGAAAGAGTAAGTCATCAAGTCACACATCTTTTAGATACTGAAAAATTATGTGATCCAAATTATGTATTAGAAGTATCCTCTCCAGGTTTTGATAGAGTTTTGATGACAAGTGAGCATTTTAATAAATATTTAAATGAAGAAGTGAAAGTAAAGTTGAAATGGTTAGTTAAAAATAGAAAAAATATTAAAGGTCTAATAGCTGGTGTAACAGAAGATCACGTGGTTATTAATGAAAACAACGAATCATATGAAATTAAATATGATTCCATAGAAAACGCAAGATTAAAGGTATAGTCTGGAGAAATTAAAATGAGTAAAGAAATTTTAAATGTAGTAGATGCAGTTTCAAATGAAAAAGGGGTTGATAAAGAGATCATTTTTAATGCTATAGAAATTGCATTAGCAACTGCTACTAGAAAAAAATATTCAAAAGAAGTAGATGTCAGAGTATCAATTGATAGATCATCTGGAGATTATACTACTTACAGAAGATGGGTTGTCTTATCGGATGATGATCCAGAATTTTCATCACCAGATGCCCAAATTCTTCATTCTTACGCTACAAAGCAATATGAAGAAATTGAAATTGGTGACTCAATAGAAGAAGAAATAGAGTCAGTACCCTTTGGAAGAATCGCTGCTCATACAGCAAAACAAGTTATAGTTCAAAAAGTTAGAGAAGCAGAGAGATTAAGAATTGTTGAGTCATTCGAAGGAAAAGTCGGCGAGTTAATCATGGGTATCGTTAAGCGCGTTGAACACAATGGTGTTTTAATTGATTTAGGAAATAATACTGAAGGTTTTATAGAAAAAGATGATCTTATCCCAAGAGAAGCCATAAGAAATGGTGATAGGGTTAGAGCATTTTTAAAAGAGGTAAGAGCAGAAGCAAAAGGGCCACAATTATTTTTATCTCGAACACATCCAGATTTTTTAATTAATCTTTTTAGTCTAGAAGTGCCTGAAGTTGGGCAAGACTTGATTGAAATTTTAAGTGCTGCAAGAGACCCTGGGGTAAGAGCAAAGATAGCAGTAAAATCAAACGACCCAAGGCTCGATCCAGTTGGGGCATGTGTTGGGATGAGAGGATCAAGAGTCCAATCTGTATCAAATGAGATAGCAGGTGAAAGAATTGATATAATTTTATGGGATGAAAATCCAGCACAATTCGTAATCAACGCAATGTCACCTGCAACCGTATTATCTATAGTCATGGATGAGGATACAAGAAGTATGGATATAGCTGTTGAAGAAGAAAAGTTATCGCAGGCCATAGGCAGAGGTGGACAAAATGTCAAACTTGCAAGTCAACTTACTGGCTGGGACTTAAATGTTATGACTGAAGGCCAGGCTGACGAAAAAAGTGAAGCTGAGACAATAGAAATAAGTGAAAATTTTTCGAAGTATTTAGATATTAAATCTGATATTGCATTAGTCTTAGCGCAAGAAGGTTTCTCAAGTATTGACGAAATAGCTTATGCTCCGCCAAAAGATATGACTGAAATTAAAGCATTAGATGAAAATATTGTTGAAGAGATTAGAAGTAAAGCCAGAGATTATTTATTAAAACAAGCGATAAATCCAGAATCATTAAATATGGATGCAGAGCCATCAAAAGCTCTTTTAGAAATGGAAGGAATGTCAAATGATTTAGCATTTGAGTTAGCATGTAGGGGAATAATAACTATAGACGATTTGGCTGATCAATCCATTGATGAATTAATGCCGATAAAAGATATGACTGAAGAATTAGCAGGAAAACTAATAATGACAGCAAGAGCTCCAATGTTGGAGGGAGTCAAATAATAATGACAGATATAACGGTTAAAAAATTTTCAAAAACAGTAGGGCTGCCTGTGAGTCGTTTAATAGATCAGTTAGAGCTTGCTGGTGTAACTAAAAAAAATGAGGATGACTTAATAAGTGATGAAGAAAAGATGCAACTATTAAATTACGTTAGAAATAGTCAAAATACAAAACAAACATCAAATATTACAAAAACAGAAAATAATAATGACGATAATAATAAAGTTAACGATGCCATTGAAAAGCAAAAAAATACAACTACTATAAGAAGAAAAAAAGTTTTTTCAAAAAAAAATAATCAAATTACAGAAAAGCTGGATTTAAAAAAAGAAGATAACTTTACTGATGCGAATGCAAAACTTGCATCTGATGAAGATAATATTAATAACAAAGAAGATGCAGATTTCAAAGAAAGTCAAAATGGACTTTCTCAAAATCAAGATTACTATAACGAAAATATTAATACTTCTGATGACGCAGCAAATAATACAGACTCTGATAAGAATATTAAAAAAAGAAAAAAGAAATCAAAGACAAAATTTGTTAATAACGAAGATAAAAATAATGTTGTTATAAAGTCAAAAAAAAGAAGAAAAAAAATACATATTTCTGATGAAAATAGAATTGTAAGAAAAAATCCTTCTAAGAAATCAAAATCTGAAAATACTGAAGATAAGCATCAATTTGAAAAACCTACTGAGCCTGTGATTTATACTGTAAAATTAGGTGAATATATTACTGTAGCTGAAATTGCTACAGCGATTTCTGTTAAGTCAGCTGAGGTTATAAAAGTTTTGATGAAAATGGGAGTTATGGCTACTATAAATGAATCTCTTGATCAAGATACAGCAACATTATTAATTGAAGAAATGGGTCATAAAGTAACTGCTATTGATTATGAGAATATTGAAAAAAATCTTTTAACTATTGAGCCTGAAGATAAATATGAATTAGAGTCCAGGCCTCCTACTGTAACCATAATGGGTCATGTTGATCATGGAAAAACCTCATTACTAGATTTTATTAGAGCAAGCAGGGTTGCTTCAGGAGAGGCCGGAGGAATAACTCAGCACATAGGTGCTTATCAGGTAAGAACAAATCAAGGATTATTGACTTTCTTAGATACACCCGGACATGCTGCATTTACTTCAATGAGGGCCCGTGGAGCAAATTGCACAGACATTGTCATATTAGTTGTAGCCGCAGACGATGGGGTAAAGCCACAAACTATTGAAGCTATTGAGCATTCTAAAGCAGCTGAAGTACCAATAATAGTTGCAATAAATAAGATTGATAAAGAAGGCGCAAATGTAGAGAATGTAAAAACAGAATTAACTAAGTATGAAATTATTCCAGAAGAGTGGGGTGGTGAAAATATTTTTGTAGAAGTTTCTGCCAAAGAAGGTACTGGAATTGATAATTTATTAGATTCAATTTCTTTATTATCAGAGGTTCTTGAACTAAAAGCTATTTCTAAAGGCTCAGCAACTGGTATTGTTTTAGAGTCTTCTTTAGATAAAGGTAAAGGTGCGACTGCAACTGTATTGGTTCAAAAAGGTTGTATGAATACTGGAGATAATATTATATGCGGACAAGAATTTGGAAGAATTAGGGCAATGATAGATCAGGATGGAAAGAGAGTAAATTATGCAACGCCATCAACACCTGTAGTTATTCTTGGGCTGTCTGGCGCTCCAGACGTTGGTGATGAGGTTTTATCTGCGGTCAATGATAAAAAAATAAGAGATATTGCAGAGTTTAGAAAGACAAAAATCAGGGATAATAAATTTGCATCGCAACACCAGGCTCCCACACTCGACAACATCTTTAGTAATCTTAAACAGGGTGAAATTCCATCATTAAATATCTTATTAAAAACTGATGTTCAAGGAAGTTCACAAGCAATTTGTGAATCTATTTCGAAACTTAATACTGATGAAGTAACAGTTAAAATAATTAGTTCTTCAGCTGGTGCAATTAACGAATCAGATATTGCTCTTGCAGAAGCATCCAATGCGATAATTTTAGGTTTTAATGTTAGGGCGGATAGCCAAGCACGAAGAACTGTTGAAGAAAAGAATATCGATTTAAGATATTACAGTATTATTTACGATTTAATTGATGATGTTAAAGCCGGAATGAGCGGGCTCTTATCTCCTGAAACTAGAGAGGAGATATTAGGATTAGCTGAGGTTAAAGATGTTTTTAAATCATCAGCTATGGGCGCTGTCGCTGGATGTCAAGTTGTAGAGGGAATTGTAAAAAAAGGAAACCCAATAAGAGTTTTACGAGATAATATAGTTATCTATGAAGGGGAACTTGAATCTTTAAGAAGGCATAAAGATGATGTAAATGAAGTAAAACTTGGAACTGAATGTGGAATAGCCGTAAAGAACTACAATGATGTAAAAGCTGGTGATAATATTGAGGTTTATCAAAGAATAGAGATTGCAAGAAAAATTGAATAATGAAATATGATTCAGATAATCAAAGAGTACACAGGATAAACTCTGTTTTGATGAAAGAGATTGCAAAAATTATTCAAAGTGAAATAAATGATCCAAGAATAAAGAATGTTGTAATTACAGAAGTTCAGGTGTCAAAAGATTTAAAAAATGCAAAAATATTTTTTATAATTTTTAACCAAAAAAATAAAAGCACAGAAGAAATTTCTTTGTTATCAAAAGCTATAAACTCTTCAAAATTATTTTTCAAAAAAAAATTGTCAGAGAATTCAAATTTAAGATCAGTTCCAAACTTAAGATTTATATATGATAATACTGAATCAAAGGCCTTTGAGCTCGAAGAATTAATAAATAAAAGTTTAAAATGATGCTAGATTTTAAACAAAGTTGCATAATACTTGATAAACCTTCTGGAATTTCATCAAATCATGCATTAAGCAAAGTAAAAAAAAAATTGAGTCAGAGAAAAGCAGGTTTCTCTGGCACTCTCGATCCACTTGCCAGCGGCCTATTAATTATATTTTTAAATAAAGCTACAAAACTTTGCTCGTCATTTCTAAATGCAGATAAATCGTATAAGGCAACAATAAAACTTGGTATCACATCAACAACTGGTGACATTACTGGAGAAATAATATCTTCATCAAAAATCCCTGATATAAGGAGCATTGATCTAAAAAAAATAGAAGAGAAATTTATGGGTTCTATTGAGCAAACTCCGCCAATGTATTCTGCATTAAAATATAAAGGTATTCGTTTGTATGAATATGCAAGAAAAGGTATTTATGTTCATAGAGATTCAAGAAATGTAGTTATACACAATATTAATTTAAGACATCTAAATGAAGAAAATTTACTTTTAGAAGTAAATTGTTCGAAAGGAACTTACATTAGAACATTAGCTGAAAAGATTGGTGAAGAAATTGGATGCGGTGCTTTAATTTCTAGTTTAAAAAGAACAAAAATAGCAGATATTGATCTTTCGAAATCGATTAATCTAGATATTTTACTGTCAAGCACTACTGAAGAAATATTTGATAAATATATAATAAATGTAGATTTATTATTAAGTGATACTACTACGCATGAACTTTTGGATAACGAAGTAGTCAAAATTCTGAATGGAAGTAAAATTAAAACTAATAAAAGACCATCAAAAACTGTTAAGATTTATGATTATCATGGAAGATTTATAGGTGTCGGCGAAATTAATGAAAATTCTGAGCTTTTACCTAAGAAAATATTATTATAAAACTTAGTGTTTGTATCATGAATATAACGTGCTAGAATGCGGCCTTAAATTAAAGAATTAGTGAAAAATATGGCATTATCAACAGAAGAAAAAATAAAAGTTATTGAGCAATATCAAAATGGAGATAAGGATACAGGATCTCCAGAAATACAAATAGCATTATTATCCAAGAGAATTGATTTTCTTACTGAACATTTTAGTGTACATAAAAAAGACCACCATTCGCGCCATGGACTATTAAAAATGGTGAACACTAGAAGAAAGCTACTTGATTACCTGAAGAGAAAGAATATTGAAAGATACCAAACAATAGTCTCGTCATTAGGTTTAAGAAGATAACCAAAAGAGAGATCTATGAAACCAATAACAAAAAAGTTCCATTATGGAAATCACGAAGTAATTCTTGAGACAGGCAAAATAGCAAGACAAGCTGATAGTGCTGTTTTAGCTAATATTGGTGGTACAGTTGTACTAACCACTGTTGTAGCAAAAGATGATGGGCAAGCAAGAGACTTTTTTCCATTAACAGTTAATTACCAAGAAAAAACTTATGCGGCTGGAAAAATTCCTGGTGGTTTTTTCAAGAGAGAAGGTAGACCAGCAGAAAAAGAAACTTTAATTTCACGATTAATAGATAGACCAATAAGGCCATTATTCCCAAAAGAATTTACTCATGAAGTACAAGTCATATGTACTGTTATGAGTTTAAATCCAGAGATAGATGCTGATGTAGTATCTTTAATTGGTGCATCTGCAGCACTTAAAATATCTGGAGTTCCATTTCAAGGACCACTTGGAGCTGCTAAAGTAGGTTACAAAGACGGTTCTTATTTATTAAACCCTAGTAAAACTGAATTATCTTCTTCAGATTTAGATCTTATGGTTGCAGGTACAAAAGATGGAGTACTTATGGTTGAATCTGAAGCAAAAATGCTTAATGAAGATGTGATGCTTGGCGCAGTATCTTTTGGTCACAATGAGATGCAGGTTTTAATAGATGAGATTAATAATTTTGCAAATGAATTTGGAGTCAAAGATTACACTTGGAATAAGCCGGTTAATGAAAATGAAAATCTAGAAAAAGAAGTTTATAGCGCATTTAAAGAAAGTATAACTGAAGCTTATTTAATATCGGATAAAGCGGAAAGAAATTTAAAAATATCTTCAATAAGACAAGATGCTGTTGAAAAATATAATACTGAAGAAGAATGTAAAAAAGATTGTATAGAGAATTCAATTCATGATTTACAAAAAGATGTTGTTAGGAAAAATATCCTAGCAGGAAAGCCTAGAATAGATGGTAGAGATAATAAAACGGTAAGAAATATTTCAATCGAAGTAGATTTGTTACCAAAAACACATGGAAGTGCATTGTTCACAAGGGGAGAGACTCAAGCAATTGTTGTTGCAACTTTAGGTACTGATAGAGACGGTCAGATAATTGATGCTATAGATGGAAAATACGAGGATAAATTCATGCTACATTATAATTTCCCTCCATTTTCGGTGGGAGAAACAGGTTTTGTTGGTTCTCCAAAGAGAAGAGAAATAGGGCATGGAAAATTAGCAAAAAGAGCAATAGTGCCAGTTTTACCATCACCTGATGATTTTCCATATGTTATAAGGGTAGTTTCCGAAATTACTGAATCAAATGGATCTAGTTCAATGGCAAGTGTTTGTGGGACCAGTTTATCTTTAATGGATGCAGGAGTTCCAATAATATCTCCAGTAGCAGGCATTGCAATGGGTTTAATAAAAGAAAATGAAGATTTTGTTGTTCTTTCAGATATTCTTGGAGATGAGGATCATTTGGGTGATATGGATTTTAAAGTAGCTGGAACTAAAGATGGAGTAACAGCCCTTCAGATGGATATTAAGATAAATGGAATAACCGAGGAGATAATGAAAATAGCTTTGGCTCAAGCAAAAGATGGTAGAGTGCATATCTTAGGAGAAATGAATAAAGTTATTAATTCCTCTCGAGAAGAAGTTTCTGAGAATGCCCCAAGGTTTGTAACCATACAAGTTAAATCAGATAAAGTAAGAGATGTTATAGGTAAAGGTGGTGCGACAATAAGATCATTAACAGAAGAAACTGGAGCAGTTATAGATATAGATGATACTGGAATGATCAAAATATCAGCAGTCGACAAAGATGCTGTAGAACTAGCAAAAACTAAAATTGAACAACTAACTGCTGATGTTGAAGTTGATAAAATTTATGAAGGTAAAGTTGCAAAAATTATGGATTTTGGTGCATTTGTTACTGTTCTTCCAGGAAAGGATGGATTGGTTCATATTTCTCAAATATGCGAAGAGAGAGTTGAAAATGTTACTGATAAGGTTAAAGAAGGCGAAATTGTTAAAGTAAAAGTTCTTGAAATAGATAAACAAGGAAGAATTAAATTAACAATGAAAGGTTTAGATTAAATATTTTTTTTAAGTTTTAATGAAAAAAGATTGGAAAGAAATTTTAACAAAGGAAGAATTTTTTGTTTGTAGACAAAAAGGTACTGAACCAGCTTTTTCAGGTAGTTATGACAAGTTTTTTGAAGACGGTCAGTATTTTTGTAAATGCTGTGGCAGTTATCTTTTTAATTCTAAAGACAAATTTAATTCCGGCTCAGGATGGCCAAGTTTTACCTCGCAGGCAAAAGAGGAAAATATACTTTTTTTAGAAGATAATAGCCACGGAATGCGAAGAATTGAAGTTCAATGTTCAAAATGTCGAAGTCATTTAGGGCATGTTTTTGACGATGGACCAAGCCCGTCATATAAAAGATTTTGCATAAACTCTTTAAGTCTTAAATTTAAAAAATCTTAATATATCGCCTAATATATAAGGCTTTGCAGACTATAGTTTTTTCGGTAAAATAAAGATCGAAGTTTAAAAAAATATGAGGAGAACGATATGAAAGTATCATGGGACGAAAGTGTTTGCATTCATGCTGGAAAATGTGTGCAAGGAGCACCAGAGGTATTTAAAGTCGAAGATGGTAAATTTGTTATCGATACATCTGCTAGTTCAGAGGAGAAAATAGCTGACGTTGTAGCAGAGTGTCCATCAGGTGCTTTAAAGATAGAATAACAATTTAAAATAATATTCTCTTAGGAGGGAAATATGATCGGTGATAAGTTGGCATCGGCGATGCAATTATATGGCAATCCGAGTTGTATAAACACAGCTAAGGCATTGCAAACAGCCGCTGAAAAAGGCGTAGATATAGAAACTCATAAAATTGACAGTGGTGAGGAAGCTGCAGATATTTCTCCACTTCACAGTGCCCCAGTACTAAAAGACTTGGATAATATTGTTTATGGTCCAAATGCTATAATCTCTTATTTAGATGACAAGGGTTTTGGTCCGTCACTAGTTCCCAGAAATGGTGTAATTAGAGCGATCATGTATCAATATGCTCATATAGCGACAGATTACGTTCAAATGGAAGCTTACGGAATGTTAACTGGTTCTGGAGGTAATATGGATGTAGTTAACAAATCATTTGATATATTAGAAAACATCTTAGCAAACCCGCCAGATCCAAAATTGAAAAAAGGCGTATACATTTGTGGTGAATTTTCATTAGCTGATATTCATTGGATGGCATGTGTAAATGCTTTAGAAATCTCAGGTAATGACGTAATATCGTCAAGGGCGAAAGTTAGCGAATGGTGTGCTGCTGTTAAAAGCCATCCATCAACAAGTAAAGAAGATATTATTCCATATACGTGTCTTCCAACAAAAGAAGACGTTGATTCAGGCACATTAAGAAACGTTGGGATTAATGTAGTATAGGTTTTGGGTACTTGAAAATACGACATTTTTTAACTAAATTAATTTTTTAAATACAAGGAATTAGTATATTTTTATGTTTGGATTAGGTAAAAAGAAAGGCCCTCAGGAAGTCAGCTTAAATTCTGATCAATATAAATTCGAAGTTGACCCTGACCAAAATATTTTAGATGCTGCTTTAAAAGCTGGAGTTGCATTCCCGCATGATTGTAGAGTTGGTAGCTGTGGGTCATGCGCGTGCAAATTAACAGATGGTAAAATTACCGCTACAGCTGATTTTAGCTATGTATTAGATGGCGATCAGTTAAAGGATGGAATGATATTAGCTTGCCAGTCTCGAGCTAAAACTCCTTTAAGTATCGCTGTTGAAATTGATGGGGAAGCTAAAACTAGCCCAACAAAATCATACCAAGGAGTTGTAAATAAGATTACACCATTAACACACGATATAATGGAATTAACCGTAGGAGTTGAAGGTTTAGAACATAACGGATATGCGGGACAATACTCTGAACTTATGGTGAAGCAAGTAGGATCTTCAAGATCTTATTCATTTGCTAAAGCCCCTCAAAATGAAAATCCTAACGAATTATCATTTTTTATAAGAAATGTTCCAAAAGGAAGATTTAGTAAATGGCTTTTTGGTAAAGATCCTACTGGGCAAAAACTAGAAGTTAATACTCCGTTTGGATCGTTTTATTATCGTGATGGCAAAGGTCCAATGGTTTGCATTGCGGGTGGTAGTGGCATGAGTGCTGTAAAAGCTATCTTAGAACAAGCCGCAATAGATCAAGTTGAAAGGGATGCTATATACTTGTTTGGAGCAAGAACACAAGAGGACATATATAGTAGATCCGATTTAGAAGATATTCAGAAAAAATGGAACCCTAATTATAAATTTGAGTTTGTTTATGTTTTAAATATGGAGCCAGAAGATTCTGACTGGACTGGTGCTAGAGGTATGGTAACTGACTTTTTAAAATCAGATTATATAGAAAAAGGTAAATTGAATATGAAAGAGTGTCAAGGTTATTTATGTGGCCCACCACCTATGATAGACGCCGCCATAAAAGAATTTACAGCTGAAGGCATGTCAAATGAAGAGATATTCTTTGATAAATTCTTAGATTCAGGGTCAAAATAAAAAAAAATTGGAAAATTTTGCTATTATTTGTAATATAATGACAAAATATTTCTAA
>CEOF01074460.1_pt1 | contig 17222 bp, 19 predicted proteins | sample 361311 | NCBI WGS metagenome assembly CEOF01 (sample SAMEA2619667, study PRJEB7988) | marine metagenome | biome: marine biome (ENVO:00000447); feature: surface water layer (ENVO:00002042); material: "saline water (ENVO:00002010), including plankton (ENVO:xxxxxxxx)" | depth 5 m
TTATCTTTATAATGAAAATAAATATATTTATTAGGTAGCTCAAAAGAAGGATTATAATCAATATTATAATTCAAAGAAACTAGGTCATTATTAATATTTTCAATAAGGTCCTCCTGTATTTTGTAAGTTGATCTTCTCTTACCAATTTTAGTTCTATCAATTGTCGCTTTTTTAAATAAAAATTTTTGTAAAAAAAGACTTGGTCTATTTTTATTTTTTTGTTTTATTGTTACACCGTAAAACTTAATGTTTCTAAAAAAAAATGGTAAAATAAAATAAAAGTTTCTAGGTTTTAATATGTATACGTTTTCTATTCTATTTGTTAAAAAATATAAAAAAATTTTAATTTTTTCTAAGAGAGTAAGTTTCATTGAAATTATCAATTTTTCTATATTGGGAAACAAAAATGAAAATTTGATATTTTGATGTGAAAAATATATAATAATTTTATCTGAGTAATGCTTGTTGATTATTCTTTTTAGAGCTTTAGTTGAAGTAAATAAATCGCCAATTCTATCATTTTTAAAAATTAAAACTTTTTTCATTATTAATTAGAAGAAATTTACATTTTTTCCTAATGTTTTGTTTATTAGGTATTCAGATGTCTTCTTTTCATTAAATAGTTTAAAATATTTTTTTTGTCCATTCCTTGCAATATTTGATCTTTCTTTATCTTTTTTTTTGTAGAATTTAATCTTGCTAGATAAATCTTCAATAGACTCATAAAAGATAATTTCTTTGTTATTAAAAATTTTATTAATTTGTGTTTTTTTATCTATAAAAGTTAGTAGACCGTTTCCAATTAATGATGCAATTCTATTACTCGAATAAAACTTTGTAGGTTCTCCCCTACTTAAATTTAATCCCATTTTACAGTTAATTAATGCGTTATAAAATTTATCTGCCCAAATAGGTTGAATTTTGTTATATCCATAAAAATCATAATTTATGTCATTAAGTTTGTTGGTTAATTTTTTTAAAAAATTAATTCGTTCATCAATTTTTCCTTCTTTAAGCAGACCCCTATTTACACCATGACTCATTGCATAAAATAAATCTTTTTTCGGATTAAGATTATAGACATCATAGCATTCAATATTTCTATCAACTGGTATGAAAAAAAAATTTAGATTTTTAATGGAAGTTGTTTTATTCACAATTTCTGGAGCAGTGGTGATAAAAGTTGCATCAACTAAATTTTCAAAACTCTTAATTTTATTTATATTATTTTTACTATCTAGCAATCCCCTCATCATTGGGTCTTCGTTCCAATGTGATATCAATACATTTCTCTTTATATCTCTAAAATTTTCTAAAGTTTTATTTGTTATATTGTCTGAATGGCCAAAAAAGACCAAATCAGGATTGTAATTTCTAAAAGTTTCAACAAGGTAATCTTGAAACTTTTCTAGGTTTTTAAAACCAAAATTTCTATTTTGTTTTACAAAATCACGATCACTTATTTCAATAACATCGTGATTATTTCTGATGAAGCCATTGGTAAATTTTTTTCCTATAGATATATTGTAAATACGATGATTAATTTTCTGTCCAATATTATATATATTTAAGATTCTATATTTCTTTTTATTAAAATTTATTTTTATTATTTCAATTAATTCTTCTCGTAATTTGTCAATCAGTTTCGAATTATCTTGAACCAAATGTTTGACATTTTTAAAAGCTAAATTTTGTATTTTTCTTCTTTCTTTAATATTTTTAATGAAATGCGAAATTTTATTAAAGAGGGTATTTACATTTAATTTCTTAAGAATAACACCATGGTCTGTGGTTTCAGGTAAGCCACCATTATTTGAAATTATTGTAAGACATCCCCTCGAGGCAGATTCTAATGCAGTTCTTCCAAAAGGCTCTTCCCATTTCGAAGGTACTATTGCTATTTCACATTTGGATATATGTTTTAAAACTTTTGAATGTTCCATATAACCCAAATTAAAATGTCTTTCATGGTCAACATTAATTTGCTCTCTTCTTTCATCACCAATTGAATACGCTTTCCACTCTTTATGCAAATTTAAAATTTTATTTACGGATTTCACATATAAATCGTAACCTTTTGATTTATTTAATTTACCAACAAAAATAATTTTTTTTTCTTTTTTTTTATTTTTGGTTGGTTTAATGATGCTAGGGTAAACAACATCAGTTTTATTAACATTGAAGTCATCTAAACCATCAAAAAATCTTTTTTGTACCCATTTACTTACAAAAATAATTTTATCTACATTGTTATAAAGATCTATTCTCTCAGATATGGATTTAGATCCATTCATTTCTTGAGGGTCATTATGAAAATAAAGAATGTATTTTGCGCTAATTTGAGTTTTCAAATATTTAAATACAGTTGGCCTATTATGAATTTCAATTATTTTAAAATTTTTATCAGCAAAATTGTTAATTATTTTATCACAGTATATTTTTGTTTTACTAGAAAGTTTTGATACATTTTTTAAGTTTATATTATAATAATTCTTTGATAGGAATTTTTTGTGATTTGTACTTCCTACAATAAGATTATTTTTTTTATGTCTGGAGTATTTAAGAAAATCGTAAACCCATAATGATGCAGCAGCGGCATATCCAACTGCATAATTTTCTTTATAAGGTAGAATTGTTAAAATTTTAAGCATTCTGTTTTAATATTTTACTTATTATATATAATCTTTTTTTTCTATTTTTTTTTATTTCATATTCATATTTAAGTGCATCAGATTTTTTTAAAAACTTTTTTTTATAAATTACTTTCCATTTATGTCCTTTTGTGGATTTAGCTCCTTTATTTAAATTGTGAGTTTTAAGTCTTTTTTCAACATCATTAGTATAACCAACGTAGGTTTTGTTTGATTTGCCTTTAATAGTTTTGATTATATAAACAAAATATGGCATCTATGGCGGTCCCTAGGGGAATCGAACCCCTCTTTCATGGATGAAAACCATGTGTCCTAACCGATAGACGAAGGGACCAAAGAAAAATCTTTTATTGCAAATATTGAATATAATCAAGTGATAGTGATCTCTTTTTTCACAATATTAATACCCGAATATTTGTGTGTAACTAAGGTTTCAGTAATAAACTTTCTATTTTCAAGTTTTATTCCACTAACAATATCGCAGCTTGTTATTCCTGTTGCGCAAAAAATAGAGTCTCCTTTTACAATTTCATTTATTTCATATTTTTTATTTAAATTAGTTATGCCCATAATATTTGCTCTTGCTTTTTCATTTTCAGTTTTAAATAAGAAACGACCTTGGAACTTACAATTAAATGCGTCAAGAGCTGCTGCGGCTATAACGCCTTCTGGCCCCCCACCTATTCCTAAAAACAAATCTACTTTATACTTTTTATCGGTTACTAATAGAGCACCAGATACATCTCCGTCTGAAATTAAGTTTAAATTAACTTTTGCTTTTTTTAGTTTATCAATAATAGATCTATGCCTTGGTCTATCTAAAATACATACAGTTAAATCATTTAGATTACATTTTTTAAAATCAGCAATATTATTGATATTTTTTTCTATGGAGAAATCAAGATCTGTTACATCAACCGGTATGTCTTTACCTACTGCCAATTTATCCATGTATGTTTCTGGGGCACGAAATAAATTATTCTTTTCAGAAATTGCAATTACAGAAAGCGCACCAGGTAAATTATTTGCGACAAAATTAGTACCTTCTAATGGATCAACAGCTATATCAATAGAAGGTCCTTTGCCAGATCCAAGTTTTTCACCAATATAAAGCATTGGTGCTTGATCTATTTCACCCTCACCTATCACAACTTCACCGTCAATATCCAGTTTATTAATCTCATTTCTCATTGAGTCTGTAGCAGCTTTATCTGCTAAAATTTTATTTTTTTTACCAATATGCCCGTAACACGAGACTGCAGCTTTAGATGTAATATTAATAAAATTGTCAATCAAGCTTTTGTTAAGTGGCATTAAGATTTTTCAAATTCTTTATTTTCAGTATTAATTTTTAATTTATTTTCAAACTCGTTTAATCTTTTCCACACGGATATTAGCTCTACTATAATAGGCCAACTTCTGACAAGATATTGAAGAGATGTTTCAACTCTTCCAAATGCTCTAATAATCTGTTGGACAAATCCTAATGTTATAGCTCCAGTTACAATTGTAGGTGCTAATGCCAAATATGGAACTATCACCATTCCTTGTAAATAACTCCATTTGACTGCATTAAAATATAAGTAATGAAAATACATTTTATAATGTATTTTTCTTACACCTCCGTATAAATCTGTAATAATTTTAGGTTGTGCATTTTCTTTGTAATCTTCACCTAAAACTAATTCTTTTCTGTAAGCCGCTTCCTCTTTTTGTATATCGTATTCGATCCCTGGAAGTTTAATTCCAACAGTAGCTAATATGAAAGTTCCACCCAAAGCAGATAATATAGCCACCCATACTAAAGCATGATCAACCTCACCTATCCAAGGTAATACAGTTATACTTTTTGAAAGACCCCATAGTATTGGTGTAAATGCAATTAAAGTCATTACACTTCTTAAAAGTTCAGCTCCCAATCCCTCCATTATTCTTGCAAATTTTAGTGTATCTTCTTGTACTCTTTGTGATGCACCTTCAATTGATGAGGCAAAAGTCCATTTATCGTGGTAATAATCAGCCATTGCCGTTCTCCACCTGAATGTCCAATGACTTGTGAAATAATCACTAAAGATAACAACCAAAATATAAACTGCAGCAATTTTTGCAAAGGTAAATAAGTAAGAAATAAATTCTTCCTCTGTAACGGAGCCAGGTTCAGTAAGCGCCTTTTGCAAAGTATCATAAAACTCGCCAAACCATTCGTTGATTTTCACATCGAGTTGTACTTGATACCAAGTTGCACATAGAATTAATAAAGTTCCTCCTATGCTCCATAAAAACCATTTTTTATTAGTAAAAAATTTAAACATTACTTTGTAAAATTATCTGAATAAGATTTTTTAACAATTTTTCTAATTTTTGGCTCAACAACCTCAAAATTAATTGAGTTTTTTTTAGCATAATTAATCGCATCATCTTTAGAATTAAACTCCAAATTGATTTCGGAAAGTGTGTCACTTGAACTTTCCCACCCCATTAGTGGATTAATATCGTTGTCCTTAGTTATAAATTCTAAAATCCATTTATCATATTTTTTTGTTCCAGATTGCATTGCACTTTTAGTAGGTTTATAAATTTTAGCTTCTCTCATAATAAATGGTCGGGGCGGCAGGATTTGAACCTGCGACCCTCTGGTCCCAAACCAGATGCGCTACCAGGCTGCGCTACGCCCCGAATTTGAATACTAATACAGCAGATAATGGTATTTTCAAAGGATAAAGAGATCAAAAATAAAAGAATTTTAACAAAAATCTGGTATATAGAGAGAATGATAGTTACGTGTCCATGTGGAGATAAAAAATTTAAAGTTGATGCAAGTTTGATTCCAAATGAAGGTAGACTCTTGCAGTGTGGATCTTGTAGTCGCAAATGGCATTTTACTCCTGAAGTAGAAAAAATAGAATTAAATCAAGATAGCAAACTTAATGACACAATATTATTTGATGAAAATACAGATAATAATACAGCTGATTTAGATCAAATTAATGCCAATGAACAAAAGAATTTTGAAGAGACAAAAAAATTAAAAAAAAAAAGAAAAAAATTAAATATTAACTATTTTAAACTCTCTATAGTTTTTATTATTAGCTTGATTTCTATAGTTTTAATAATTGATACATTTAAATATCAATTATCAGTCTTTATACCTGGATTGGAAATAATTATGGAAAATTTATATGAATCCTTAATAGATATAAAATTATTTATGATTGATTTGGGTAAAAATGATTAATTATATATCAGCTCCTTTTAAATGGTTTTTTAAACTTGAAGCAGCAAGTGGATTAATTTTATTAATTGCTGCTATTTTAGCACTTATAATAAGCAATTCTAATTTTTCATCTTTATATTTTGAAACTTTAGAACAGTATCTTTTTATTGGTATCAACAACTTTGGTATTAAGTTATCTGTACTTCATTGGATAAATGATGGTCTAATGGCTATTTTCTTCTTCTTTGTGACTTTGGAAATTAAAAGAGAGTTTTTACAAGGAGAACTATCGAACATAAAGCAAGCTTTATTGCCGATCATCGGTGCTGTAGGCGGAATGTTAGTACCAGCTTTATTTTATATTTATATAAATATTGATGATCCAACAACTTTAAATGGCTGGGCAATACCATCAGCAACTGACATCGCCTTTTCTCTTGGTGTATTGTCCTTGTTAGGTTCAAGAGTTCCAATATCGCTTAAGGTTTTTCTGACCGCTTTAGCAATAATTGATGATCTTGGAGCGATATTAATAATCGCAATATTTTATTCAGGTGATTTAAGTATTAAATATTTATTACTTATGCTTGTTGCAACCATAGCTTTAATAATAATAAATAAATTTAATATAAAAAAATTTACACCATACCTTGTAATTGGATTGCTACTTTGGGATTTTACCCATAATTCAGGTATTCACGCAACTATAGCTGGCGTATTGATGGCTATGTCTATACCACATAGAAAAAAGGAAAAAGATTTCTCCCTGTTGATTAAAGTTGAACATGCCATAAGCCCTTATGTTGCATTTGGAATTATGCCATTATTTGCATTTGCAAATGCAGGTGTTTCGTTAGATGGACTAAGCTTTTCTTCTATGTTTGATAAAGTTCCTCTGGGTATTATATTAGGATTGTTCTTTGGAAAACAAATTGGTGTTTTTTTATTTTCCTACATATCTATAAAACTTAAAATTGCCTCTATGCCTTCAAATGCTAACTGGATGAATTTTTATGCTGTCGGTGTTTTGACTGGAATTGGATTTACAATGAGTTTGTTTGTAGGAAATTTGGCATTTGCAGAAAATCTTCAATATATAGATGGTGTTAAGATAGGCGTTCTCACTGGGTCATTATTGTCAACTTTAACTGGTTACTTTTTATTATTATTTAGTAAAAAGAATAATGAAAAATAAATTTGTAAAAATTTTAACATTAATTATTTGCATCATGATATTTGATATTACTCTACAGAAAAAAACTTTTGCAAACAGTTTTTATGATTTAACTGTTAATTCTATAGAAGGTGACAAAATTAATTTTAAAGATTATACCAATAAAGTTGTATTAATTGTTAATGTTGCTAGCTATTGTGGTTTTACAAAACAATATAATGAGCTTCAAAATTTATGGGAAAATTATAAGGATCAAGGTCTAGTTGTTCTTGGTGTGCCCTCCCAATCATTCAATCAAGAAAAAGATAGCGAAAAAGAGATTAAAGAATTTTGTGAGGTGAATTTTGGAATAAATTTTCCAATGACAGAAATATTAGAAGTTAAGGGTGATAATGCACATGATATTTTTAAATGGGCAAGCAATAGTTATGGGAACTCTGCAGTTCCAAAATGGAATTTTCATAAAATACTTGTAAGTAAAGATGGGAAGATTGTTGATACATATGTTTCATTTACTAAACCAAATTCAAAAAAAATAGTTTCTAAAATAGAAGATTTACTAAAATAAAAAAGACATTCCATCATATGCTGGAATTATATTTTTAGGTAGATTTTTTCTTATCTCGTTATAATCAATTTCAATATTTAAATTTGTTAAAATTGTTCTTTCAGGTTTAACTATACTTACGAATTTAAGAACATCATCCAAGCAAAAGTGTGATGGATGATAATTATATCGAAGACAATCAATCACTAAATACTTCAATTTCTTAAAATATTTGTAATCTTTACTATAAATTTTATTCACATCTGGTGCATATGCACACTTTGAATTTATAATATAAGCTATACTATTTATTTTTCCATGTTGAACCTTGATGGATCTTATTTTTACTTTATTTTTTTTTAAGTTAAAAACATGAATATTTTTTAAATCATTCATCTCTAAAGTTGATGGATATGACGCAGAGTCATTAAAACAAAAGTTAAATGTGTTGAATAAATATTCCTTTGTATTTTTATCTGCATAAACTGATATTTTTTTTCTTGTTTTTATATAAAATCCCCTAAGTTCGTTAATTCCATGAGTTTGATCACCATGATAATGAGTATAAAAAACCTTTTCAACATTTTTAACTTTATTTTTAAGCATTTGTCTTTTGATATCAGGGGATGTGTCTATTAAAATGTTGAATTTAGAAACACTTAGTAATGCCGAACATCTCATTCTATAATTTTTTTCATTTTTTGGATCACAATTACCGAAATTTCCATCAATTCTTGGTAAACCTAATGAGCTTCCACATCCTAAAATAGTAAACTTAATTGACATCAATTAAATAGTCTATTGAAATTATTAGTGGTTATGGTTTCCATTTTATCGAAATCAATTTTTTTGATTGAAGACAATTTTTCTAATGTATGTTTTATGAAACTAGGTTCATTATTTTTTCCACGTAATGGTTCTGGTGATAGAAATGGACTGTCAGTTTCAACCAATAATCTATCGCTATCAATTTCTCTAAAAGTCTCTTGTAACTCTAAGCTATTTTTAAATGTAATTATACCGCTTGCAGAAAAATATGAGTTAAATTTCATTAATTTATTTGCAAAAACAGATGAACCTGTAAAACAGTGCATTAAAATTTTTAATTTTTGTCCTGAGTAATCTGATAATATATTATACATTTCAGTTTCTGCACTTCTAGAATGAATGATTATTGGAAGATTGAGATCTATAGATGCTTCAATATGATTTCGAAAGCTAGTAATCTGGCTTTCTTTATCGCTATTGTTGTAATAAAAATCAAGACCACTTTCACCCACTCCTATAATTTTTTCGTTTAATGATACTTTCTCAATTATTTCATTTTTATTTAATTGTTCATTTTTTGTTTCATGAGGATGTATACCAAATGTACCATATATAATTGGGTCCATATGCACAATTTTACTAATTTTATTAAAAGAATTTAAATTTGTAGAAATAGTTAGAATTTTTTTAATACCAATATTTTTACTTCTAAAAATAATGTTTTGCAGATCATTGTAAATTTTTTCATGATCTAAATGGCAATGAGAATCAATCATTTTCAACTTTTTTAAATAATATTGGAATAGTATTTATCTTATCATTTTTTTTTAAAAATTCATTTGAATAAATTGAATTAAAATGAATATTATTTTCACTAATATTAAAAATTTTTAAAACTTTTAAAGCTGTATTTGGAATTATTGGATAAAGTAAGATTGAAATTCTTCTTATTAATTCAAGGGATGTATACATTATTGTACCCAGTCTCAATAAATTGTCTTTTTTTTTCCATGGCTCTTGATCATTAAAATATTTGTTAGCGTTAAAAAGTTGATTTTGTATAAAATTAACATATTTATTCAAATTTTGACTATCAATTTCATTTATTAATGTATCGTAATTTTCTTTATAAATATTTAAAACATCAAGATCCGAATTTTCAAATTTAATTTCTGATGGAATGGTAAGATTAAGATTTCTTTCCATAAATGACAATACTCTTTGACATAGATTCCCATAGTTATTAGCAAGATCACTATTTATGCAATTTATTAATTTTTCTTTAGAAATGGAGCCATCGTTACCAAAAGATACTTCTTTTAATAAATAATATCTCAAAGGATCTAATCCATAAATTTTAATTATCTCTAGAGGATCTAAGATATTTCCTTTTGATTTAGACATTTTTTCTTCACCAGATAGTATCCATCCATGACTAAATATTCTTTTTGGTGGTTTTATACCCGCAGCCAATAAAAAAGCAGGCCAGTAAACAGCATGAAATCTCAAAATGTCCTTACCTATAAGATGAACAGAAGCTGGCCAAAAATCTATGTATTTTTTATCCTTATCATCAGGAAAATTCAAAGCACTTAGATAATTTGTAAGTGCATCAAGCCAAACATAAATTATATGTTCATTATTAGAAGGAACTTTAATTCCCCATGAAAATGATTTTCTACTTACTGATAGATCTTTCAGTCCACTTTTTACGAAACTCACAACTTCATTTTTTCTAGTTTCAGGCAAAATAAAATTTGGATTATCATCAAAAAATTTTAATAATGAATTTTGCCATTTGGATAATTTAAAAAAATATGATTCTTCCTCGACCCACTCTACAGTTGATTTAGAAACTTTAGATACAGCTTTGCCATCAGCTTTCTCAATTTCATCTTCTGAATAAAAAGCCTCATCTGATACAGAATACCATCCTTTATATTTTGATAAATAGATTTCATTTTTTTTTTCAAGAATATTCCATAAATGTTCAACAGCTTTTTTATGTCTTTGTTCAGTTGTCCTTATAAAGTCATCATTGCTTAAATTTAAATCACTTGATAAATCATAAAATGTTTTGCTAATTTGGTCACAAAAATCTTTTGGTTGCATGCCTTTTTTTTCAGCAGCTCTTTGTATTTTTAGTCCATGTTCATCTGTACCTGTTAAAAAATATACTTTATATCCTTGTATTCTTTTAAATCTTGCAAAAAAATCAGCAACTATACTTGAGTATGCATGACCCATATGTGGTTTAGCAGATGGATAATATATAGGTGTTGTTATGTAAAAACTATTTTCCATTTAACATTTTTTCTTTAAAATCAATCAGAAAAGTATCTAAATCAAGATTATAATTAATTACATTATTTAATTTCTCTAGAAAATATTTATACAAGTTAAAATAGTTATAGTTATTTATATTTAAATTTTTTAAAAAAAATAATTGAAATAAACATTTAATATTATTTTTTATAAATAAGTTAGTTTTATATAGTTTCTTTTCAAAAATATGAGTGAATACCTCACTAACTTCGATAGTTTGTATATCAAAATTTTGTTCATTTAAAAAATCAATTAATCCAATATAAAAACCCGGTGTGAATGAGTAATGTTGAAAATTTTTTAAGTCTTCATTTAAATAATCAATCCCAAAATGATTGTAAACAATATCCTTAACTTCTTTATTTGTTAGATGAAATTTGAATACAATACATCTAGATTTTAAAGTTTTAGGAATTTTTATTATATTATTATTTATTAATATAAAAATTTTATTTTCATCGGAATCTTCGAGATTCTTTAATAATGCATTTACTGCATTGATATTAAGATTCTCTACACCATCTATCAATATTATTTTTTTTTGATTATTAAACGATGATTTGTTAATAAAACCATTGATTTCACGAATTTGATTAACATCAATAAATTTTTTATCTTTCTTCAATTCAATATTGATTAAATTAGGATGTGAGTTATTTATCACTAATTTATTAGATTTATTATTATCATTAATTTTTCTTTTTACTTTGTCATATTTGAAGTCTTCATCAATCGAAAAAATATAATTTATTAAATGAAGTGATAGTAAATTTTTACCTATTCCTTTAGATCCTGTGAATAAGAGTTTTGAAGGCAATAAATTTTTATCGTGTAAATTAAATAATTCACTAAATAAATCTTTATGTCCAATAAGATTATTTGAGTTTGACGTAATCATTAAAATAAATTTAGGCTAACAAGTTTATTTTTAACTTGGTTTATATTTGTATTAAGATCATAATTTGAGTTAATAATCATATATTTATTCTTATTTTTTGCTAATGATAAAAAACCTTTTTGAGCCTTATTATAAAATTTAAAATTAAACATATCGTATCTATTAAATTTAACTCTTTTTTTTAGTCTTTCTGCAAGATTTTTTTTGTTAACTATGTTTAGAAAAGTGAAATCTGGTTTAACTTTATCTATAACAAATTTATTTAAATATTTAATAACTCTTATATCAATACCCATAGCATAATGTTGATAAGCAATGGTAGAGTCAATAAATCTATCTAACAAAATTATTTTCTTTTTTGTGTTTTTTTGTAATAGTTTTTGAATATTTTCAGATCTTGACGCAAGATATAATAATAAATCTGTTTTTTTGTTAAAATTTGACTTTTTATCCATTAAAAGTTTTCTGATTTTCTCTGAATTTCTTGATCCACCAGGCTCTCTTAATTTTATATATGGTACTTTTTTATTTATAAATAATCTTTCTATATGTTTTATTAACGTAGATTTACCAGAGCAATCAATACCTTCAAAAGCAATGATTTTCGTTTTAAACATCGCCCCATACTAAAAAATTAATTGATTTCCAAATTCTTGAAAATATGTTTAATCTATCGACTGAATTTAGTGAATATAATTTAACCTCATCTATTAACTCATCTTTATAAAATATTTTTAAAATTCCTAAGAATTGATTTTTTTCAATTGGTGCTTTTACTGGTCCATCATATTCTGCAATTATTTTTAAATATTTTTTTCTTGCTTTAGGTATTGTTTTATAAATATTTTTGTTAACAAAAGCTGGAGTTTTATTTTCTTTTCCTTGCCAAACTTCAATTTGGGTGATTTCTTTGTTTTTTGTGGCAATTTCAATAGTATCAAAATTAGTTAAACCATAAGTGAGTAATTTTCTAGACTCTTTAGATCTTGAATTTTTTGTTTCAAATCCACTTCCTACTGATATCAATCTTCTATTATTTCTTTTTATTGAGGATGCTAATGAATATTTCTCGACAGCAAGGTACCCGGTTTTAATGCCATCTGCGCCTATGTTCTTATATAGCAAAGGATTTCTATTTCCTTGTGTAATTGGATCTCCGCCAGTTCTATCCCAAGTAAATTCCTTTTCTTTGAAGTATTCATACAGTTCAGGGTATGTTTTAATTAAATAATTTGACATAATTAAAATATCTCTAACTGTTGAATAATTATTTGGATCATTGATGCCGGATGAATTCGTAAAGTTTGTATTAATCATTCCAAGTTCCACAGCTTTAGCAGTCATTAATATAGCAAATTCTTCTTCAGTTCCAGCTATACCCTCAGCCAAAGCAATACATGCATCATTTCCTGAAGCAACAATTATTCCTTTTAATAAATCCTCAACAGATACAAAATCGTTAACCATAATAAACATAGAAGAGTAACCTGATGTCGATAATCTCCATGCATTTTCTGATACAACAAACTCATCATCCAGACTTAAATCTCCTTTACTAATTAACTCGAAAGCAATTATAGATGTCATAATTTTTGTCATAGACGCTGGATATATTTCCATATCAGGTTCTTTTTCGTATAATATTTTTCCCGATAAAAAATCTTGAAGTATTGCAGTTTTAGCCTTTATATCAAATTGCGCATACGAAATATTCATTGAAAAAAAATTAAATGTTAAAAATAGTAATATTAATTTTTTCATTGTTTAATCAATTCAATTGTCTCAAAGTCTAGTTGTTCAATTTTATAGTATGAAGTCCTTAAATCATCTATATTACTATAAGGACCCATAAACAATCTGTATTTTGTTTTAGAAATCATATTAATTTTTGAAGTATTTATATTAAATTCATTTGATAATCTATTTTGCATCGAATAAGCGGTTTTTTTATAATAAAAATCTGCTATTTTAATTATATAGCTAAAGCTTTTTATTTTTTTGGCCTTTTCATTTACCTCATTTTTAATTTTGCTTATATTTTTAATTTCAATTTCTTCTACCGGTGCTTTATTTGCAACTTCTTTTTCATCATCGTAAGTTTTTGCTACATTAGCAATAAAGGAAGAGTTTTCGTTAATTTCAACTATCTTGATATAGGGTTCTTCGATATCGATATCTAGGGTTTTAGCGATTCTTTTTGAAATAACAGAATTATAAAATTTTGGATATTTAGAGTCATCTGAAACTTTAGCGATTAGTGATTTTCCGTTTAACATATTAATAATTTTAACGTTTGTTTTTTTTTTTAAATTTTTTTGAAAGATTAAAAGTGATCTATTATCTAGTTTTTTTGATATTTTTTTTTCACTATAGTCTTTATCATTATAAATTAAAGTAAATCCCTCTATTGAAAAAAATGTAATAGTATTTGCTTTAATTGACTTTTCAAAATTATTCTGTGTACAAGAATTTAAAAAAATTATTAATAAAATAAATATTTTAAAGTTCATTTTTAAATTTGTTTTTTAATGTACACACAGCAAGAGCAAATCTGAGTGATCTATTCCATTTTAATATTAGCTCGTAATTGGAGAAAACTAAATATGCAGGATCGTGTATATTCGGATTATCAACAATTTCCTTATCTGGTGTAATAATTGTAACTAATGCGTTATCATCAACATTTAAATTATTAGAATTTATTATATATTTTTTTAAATGTTTGTATTTTTTTTTAATTTCCAATCCTCTTGCTGAGTAAATTAAATATTTTATAGGTATATCCTTATTTAATTTAATTTTTTTAAAACATGGTGCATCTTTTTTCCAGCCCATTTTATTTAAATAGTTAGCTGCAGAGGCAAAAGAGTCATCAATGGATTTTAGATTAATTTTATCATTTTTATCAAAATCTATTGCATAATTTTTTATTGTGCTAGGCATAAATTGAAAATTACCAAATGCACCTGCCCACGAGCCTCGAAGGGTTTTATAATTAACAATTTGTTTATCTATTAATCTTAAAAGTATTAATAATTCTTGAGTAAAAAATTCACTTCTTCTTTTGTCATAACTTAATGTTGCTAAGGAAGATAGTATATCCATTTTTCCTAAGTATTTTCCATAATTTGTTTCAATACCCATTAAGGCTAATAAAAGCTCTTTTTCTAAATCAAATTCTATGGCAATATTATCAATAGATGATGAGTATTTATTATATAAATTAAGCCCATTTTTTAATTTTAAATTTGATGATCTTTTTCCAATATATGTATTCGTATCTTCATAAAATTCTGGCTGATATCGATCGTATTCAATAACTTTTTCTAAAAATATAACATCATTCATTACTTCATTTAGGGTTTTTTCAGAGATTCCATCTTTAATAGCTTTAACTTTAAATGATATTAACCATTCATTAAATGAGTCAGCTTTTAAATATACACAATTAAGATTGAGTAATGTAATTATAAATATAAATTTAATTACTTTCATACAAATCTTTTAAATAAATTATTACCGCTATCCATATAATAATAAAACTTGTTAGCTTTGTCATATCAAAAGGTTCGTTGTAGTAGAAAAAACCGAGTAAGAATTGACTAGTTGGTGTAATAAAGAATATCAAGCCTGATGTCGCCATAGTTGTTTTTTCTAGTCCTTTAATAAATAAATATAGGGGTATAACCGTCATAAAACCTCCGATGATAAGCATTAAGGAATTGAGAGGATTTCCTAAAGAAAAATCGTTGTTTCCTGATTTATAAATTAAATAACTAACTATTAACGCCAAAGGTAGTAAATACAGACTTTCGATGAATAGACCGATGTCTGTATCAACATTAATTTTTTTTCTTAAAAGATTATATGAGCTCCAAAAAAAGGCAACAAGAAATCCCACCGTAGGAAATGAGTCTAAATTAAATAATAGAAAAACTGAAGAAAGTATAACTGCTATTATAGAAATTTTTCTTTTGGAATTAAGTTTCTCCTTTAAAAAAATATAACCTAAAAAAATATTTAAAATTGGAAAAATAAAGTATCCATAGCTTGCATCTATAATTTTATTTACTGATATTGCATATATCCACGTACCCCAGTTTAAGAAAATTAATATGCTAGTAAAAAAAAGAATTATTAAGTTTTTTTTTTGATTTAATATGGTTTTAAGAATATTTATTTTTTTAAAAATTACGGTTGTTATAGAAAGTATAAAAAAGGTCCAGATTAATCTATGAATTGTTACTTCTAAAGCACCAAATTGCGAAACATATTTAAAAAAAACTGTTCCTAATAAACCCCACCATAAAGATCCCATAGTTGCATAAATTATTCCAGTTTTAAATTGAGTATGTTTCATTCAGTTTAATGATTAAATTTAATATACTATTTTTTTGTTGAATTCTAAAATTAATACTTATAAAAAACTGCACAAGGAGAGATGGCTGAGCGGTTGAAAGCACCGGTCTTGAAATTCCAAGTAACCCCTACTCACTTTAAGACGATTCACATACATATCAAGTCATTGCTTACTTTTTAAATTATATTTTTACAGAAAACGCGTAATTACAGATCCGCTTAAACAACTAAACTAGGATCAAACTAGGACCAAAAACTAAATCTTAGAAATTCTAGGGCTAGGGAAACAATTGAGAATAACAGAATAAGAGAAAAAAAATATAAAATTTTAATTTTACTAGTTTTAGATGTTATTAAAAAATCTCTAGCCTCATTTTTAAAATCTTTATTAATTAAGGCGCTTAAATTTGTTAAAAATAATAAAGAAATAAAATATAAGGACCAACCAAAAAATTTTGATATTATGTTTCCTTGTACAAAAGTATATTCTAACAATTCAGGCTTATTAAATATTTGAGATATGAAGGTATTTAAGATTGTTGGCTCTATTTTATGGTCAATTTCCCCAAAAAAATTTGTATAGGGAAGTTGATCTATTATAGAATAAAAAATATATAAAGTTATTATTAAAGATATTACAGCATTAATAAATAAGAGAAAGTTTTTCAAATTGTTGTTTATTTAGAAAATCTTTGTATCTGGTTTAACTTATAACAAACATACATTACACCAAAAAGAATAGTAAAAAATACATTAAAATTATAAATAGGATTACTTTCAAACTTAATTTTTTGTTTTATATAGACCATAGAAATTTGATTCTTAATATGAAAAGCTATAACAACAGATGTAATTAAATAACCCCATAGACCAATATAAGAAAACCAATTGAAATCAGCAACACCCTGAAAATCACCCTGTAAACCAGAATCAACAGCCATACCTAAAAAAAATAATTCTATAAATGAAAAAACTCCAAGTGTTATAATTAAACCCTCGCTTACAATTTTTGATTTAAAAGATTGCTGAAAGTTTTTATTTAATTTTCCTAACCAATAAGTAGAATAAACACCGTAAGTAAAAATTGTTAGAATTACAAAATTAAATGTTTCAACTCTATCGATTGCATATTCTTTAAAAAACTGTTTCATGAACAACTATCTTTAAACTAGGATCAAACTAGGATCAAATCAAAATTTACATAATAAATTTGTCTGTTTTTTAGTTGAATTTCATAAATATACTTATAAAACCTTGCTCACGGAGAGATGGCTGAGCGGTTGAAA
>CEOF01078525.1_pt1 | contig 17189 bp, 12 predicted proteins | sample 361311 | NCBI WGS metagenome assembly CEOF01 (sample SAMEA2619667, study PRJEB7988) | marine metagenome | biome: marine biome (ENVO:00000447); feature: surface water layer (ENVO:00002042); material: "saline water (ENVO:00002010), including plankton (ENVO:xxxxxxxx)" | depth 5 m
CCGATTATGGCTATTGGTACGCCTGTCAATTTGGTCGTGGTTGTGATGTCGTCTTCTCCCGATTTGACTATTGCGTCCTTGTAATCTTGCGGAGTCGTACACTCATCTGTTGCAATGAACCTTGTTCCCATCTGAACTCCGGCATAGCCTAAGTTCATTGCGTCTTTGAGCTCTCTCTCACTTCCGACCCCCCCTGCACAAATTAGTGGAAGGCCGAGATCAGATAGATCTGCATACATATCTTCCATCGACATCTGACCAAGATGGCCCCCGGCTCTGTCATTTACGCATATGAGCCCGTCAACGCCGCAGTCAATCCCTTTCTCAGCATGAAATCTATTTGTGACATCATGGTAAACTACTCCTCCTCTTGCGTGGACTCTCTCGCAAACCCAGTCCGGTTTACCCAGCGAGGTTACAAAGAACCTTATCCCTTCTTCTAGAGCAATATCTATCCATTCTGACATCCGGTTTAGGTACCTTTCACTGCCCTTTTCAATCAGCGCGTTGAATCCAATTGGCTTGTCAGTTAGAGTTCTGATACGCTTAATCGCCAATCTCAGTCCCTCCCTCGTATTTGGGTCATCGAAACCATGGACCAAGGTGGCGGAAACCGGTTGCACAATGGCTATTCCCCCTCCCTCAGATGCTGCTGCGACAAGTTCTGGATTTGAACAGGGATACATTGCCCCGCATATTATCGGATACTCAATCCCCGCATCCTCGGTGAGAGCGGTTTTCAGATGACTTCCCCCTTTTCCATAATTAAAAAGCTCCATTTAAAGACCCATTCGGAAACCACATCTCCTACACTATCCCTACCCGTAGACTTCAGCTCAACGCTCACGGGACTTCCCGTCTGGATACTTTCCTCTACGGCCTTTCTTGCTAATACTCCATCTTCACAAGTAAATGTTATTTTGCCTATGGCCTTTTTTCTAAATTTAGACTCCTGTGCAGCCACTAGTGTCCTTGTCCTCCTCCCTAATGAGTTAACGACGGCTAGGGCATAACCCCCGGTTGAGAGCTCCGCTCCCATCCCTTGAACAGCCCAATACATGCTCTTGAATGGATTCTGTGTCCTCCATCCCCCTGGAACAGAAACAACACATGATTCCGAGTCTAACTTATCGATCCTTAAACCCGCGAAGCGAGATGCTGGGAATTTCAAAAAACTCCAAAATTTAAATCTTAATGGGGATGTTATTTTGCCTATCTCCCCGAGCACCTTCCTTTCCTCCACGTGCATGTCTATTCCCACTAAGTTTGGTTAGAAGAATTGTTTGTATTGCGATCCAACTAAAATTGCCGATAAAACCTGCATGACTCTCGGTTAGGTTAGGTCAAAGAGAATGAATCGACAACTTCACAGTACCTCCTCATTGCATCAGACTGAGAGGTGCCTGAAACTTGATTCCAAGCCTTCCACTTGGCTCTCTCTTTCAAGCCTCCCTTTGCTTTACCAAAACAGTCTCCTTCTGTGGCTTGTTTGTAGAGGGCGTACATCTTCAGGAGTAAATCATTGGATGGCCTTGAGGACAAGGTCCACGCTTTTTTGCTAGCTCTGTTAAACCTCATCCGAAGACTCCTTGAGGGCTCTTCCATCAGAACATCTCCGTGGGATATTCCATCAGTGGCTTTGGTCCTGACTGAATCCTCGCCGCCAATCCAAACGTCTCTGGGTATATTCTTTGAAAGAAGAAGCGAGCGCTGGCCAATTTTGCTCCGTAGAATGTATCGTTTTTCTTCTCCAAACATACACTAGCAATTCTTGCCCACATGTAGCCTATCAAAACATTGCCGAAATAACGGCAATAATCTGTCGCTCCAGAAGCCAGAAAGTTAGGGTTTGCCATACCGCTGGATATCATCAAGAGTGTGAGCTGCTGAAGTCCCTTAACACCCTGATGAAGAGGCTTGGTGAACTCAGCCATTTCCGCATTCTTTCGATTTTCCTCGATGAAGTCCGTCATCGGCCACAAGAGATGCCTCAGATTCTTTCCGAAATCTTGGGTAATCTTCCTGCCTGCCAGATCTAAGGCCTGTATCCCATTCGTTCCTTCCCATATCTTGGAGATTCTAACATCCCTGTAGAACTGCTCCACACCATACTCCGAACAGTAACCAGCCCCTCCCATTACTTGCATACAAGTATCAACACTCTCACAGCCAATATCAGTAAAATGAGCCTTTATGATAGGAGTCAGGAGTGCGATCAATGACTCAGCCCTATCGGCAGTCTCTTGATCCTCACTATTCATTTCATCTAACAGGATACCTGTCCATGAAGCTAGGGCCCTACATCCCTCATTATTCACTTTACATTCCAGTAGCATCCTCCTAACGTCTGGATGGACGAGAATACTATCCGCTTCTTCGTTAGGATCCCGAACTCCTTTCAAATCTCTCCCTTGTCTTCTGTCCTTGCACCATGATAGGGCGTTTTGGTAAGCAATCTCGGAAAGTCCAAGCCCCATCATCCCAGTTGCTAGTCTTTCTCTGTTCATCATTTGGAACATGAGTGGCATTCCCCCATGTACCGGGCCTACCAGCCAACCGATGCTATCGTCAAAATTCATCACACATGTTGGGCTAGCGTGAATGCCCATTTTTTCCTCTGTTCCTGAGCAGCTGACTCCGTTAATAGAGTCAGATAGGGATCCAGTAATCATCGAAGGCCTCCCACCAGGCCAATCCGAATTCAAGAACTTGGGAACCAGGAAAAGGGAAATTCCCTTAGTACCTCTTGGCCCACCTGGTACCTTTGCCAAGACCAGATGGAGAATGTTGTCAGCCATGTCATGCTCCCCGGCTGTGATGTATATTTTCGTCCCAGTTATCGAGTAAGACCCATCCTCATTTGGAATCGCCTTGGTTTTTATCATCCCAAGGTCGGTACCTGCATGGGGTTCAGTTAGGCACATTGTCCCAGCCCATTCGCCAGATGCGAGAAATGGTGCATATGTGTCAGTTATGTCATCTTCTGCATGTTCGGTAATCACCTCGTAAACACCAGCAGATAGGGCAGGAAAGACGCTCAAAGCCATACAAGTGGATGTTCCATACTCTGACCAAGGGACTGACTGGAACAGCAAAGGCGCCCCCATTCCTCCGTGCTCAGGTTTGCAAGAAGTTCCAAACCACCCCTCTTCTACGCCCTTCCTGTAGGCGTCCTTGAAAGCATCAGGCATAGTAATCTTGCCTCCTTCGAAGTCTAGGCCTTCCTTGTCGCCAACCTCGTTGATAGGCAACCACACCTCCCTTGCATGATTGCCCCAGGACTCTATCATCATTGCAGTTGACTCTTTGTCAAACCCTTCGTAACCAAGTTTCTGAAGCCTTTCAGTCATGCTAAAGACTTCGTTGAATAGGAAATCATACTCGCGATTTGGCGGGGTCCAGTCTACCATTATTTCACCTTAGTTTCTGAGTGGTTTACCCGTCTCGAGCATGTGCTCCATTCTATCAAGAGTTTCTGTCTGCCTACCAAGCCAACCTATTGCTTCCCTCTCCAGTTCCAGGATTTCTTCTTCATCCACCGACTCTGTTATGTCTGTGCTCCCTCCTGTTAGCACACGTGCCAGCTTCTTGGTCACAACGACGTCATGAGGAGTCGCTTGTCCCGCGAGTGCGAAGTCGTTAATCGCCAATTCCAAGGCCATTAAACCGGTTTCCCCTGGGAGAACGTATTTCCTAGGATCTGGGGGGCAGTAACCCTCTGCCAAATCGATTGCCTTATTCTTCGCATCTGCAAGAAGCCTGTCCCTGTTCATGGTTATGCCATCATTGGGGGCCAGGAAACCCATTGACCTTGCCTGTTCGGCAGATTTTGAGACTCTTGCAGTACCAATGTACTCAAATGCTTTCATAACCGCACCCATGGGTCCCTCCGATACAAGTTTGAATTCTGACAGCCTACCTAGGAGCTCCTTGCAACCTCCCCAGGCGGGAACGATGCCGACCCCGACCTCGACTAGGCCGATGTAAGACTCGCAATGGGCTTGGACTGCGTCGCAATGCAGAAGGACTTCTGCACCCCCTCCCAAACACATCCCAGCAGAGGCAGCGACAACTGGAACCTCGCAGAACTTTAGGGCTTGGTAGGCCTCCTGTCCTGCAACTATGAATTCCTCAACATCTTTCCATGCGGCGAGATTAATCGCGAATAAGACCAAACCCAAGTTCGCACCTGCACAGAAATTTGCACCATCATTGCCAATTACGATGCCCCTCCAATCACCGGTCTCGGCAATGTCTACCGCATCAATTAGAATTTCTATGATGAATGGATCAACTGCATTCATCTTTGAGTGATATTCTACGAGGAGGATATCATCCCCCATGTCCCAGATACTTGCTGAGCCATTTTTCTTAATTGGCCTACCACGTCTTTTCAGATCCGCCACTTTAAGTATATTTGTTGGCCTGTCAATGATTGCCATTTTTCCTTCGGTTGTAAGCCTAGTAGTCTCGTTGTCTACGATCTCGTAAAATGACCCTTTTTTGGCAGCCTCAACCAGCATGGGAGGCACTCCTCTGCCCGAGGCTTCCAGACGCTCAACCATGCTAACTACACCGATTGAGTCCATCATCTCAAATGGGCCTTTCTTCCAGTTATACCCTATTTTCATAGCAGTGTCAATTGAGTATATATCATCGCTCACATCTGGTACTATATGGGCAGCATAAGACAATGTGTCCAAGAGTACATCAGCCACAAATTTGGCCCCCCTGTCTGGGTGATCAATCAGTCTTCCCAATCCTTGCTTACCCATCTTTGCAGAAGGGAAAGCCGCTCTTCTGTCTGCAGGGCGGTACTTTCCGGTGCTTAGGTCTCTAGCCTCTTTAACACGCTGTCCACCATCCGTGTTCAGACGATAGAACCCCCCTTTCCCCTTTCTACCAGTGTAGCCCTCAGCTAACATAGCTTCAACGATCTCTACACCGTTTCCAGCGATCTCATGAAAAGGATCGTCTTCAGGAAGATTTTCCAATAAGCTTGCCGTGACGTGTGGGACTAGGTCAATTCCGACAAGGTCCATCAAGCCGAAGACGGCAGTCTTAGGCACCCCTATCGGTCTACCGAGCATGGCGTCGGCCTGTTCAACCGTCATCTCGTGATCAATGGTTCCTTTTAGCGCCCTTTGAATGAAGTATACCCCTAGTCTGTTACCTATGAAACCAGGCGTATCATTGCAAAAAATGACCCTCTTCCCGAGCATATTGTCTGCGAATGACGATATCTTATCTGTAATAGAGGAATCTACTTCATCCGCTGTGACTACCTCGAGCAGAGGAAGGTACCTAGGCGGATTAAAGAAATGAGTAATAAGAAATCTGGAAGCCATTTCTGCCTGCATATGTTCAACTAGCTTCCTTCGAGGTATTGTTGATGTATTTGAAGAAACGATTGTACTCTTCCCGATATGCTTGGAAATATTGCTGTACAGGTCCCTCTTCACATCCAAATTCTCGATAACCACCTCTATCACCCAATCGACCTCAGATAGCATGGACAAGTCGTCCTCAATGTTCCCAGTAGTGATGAGCTTGGCGTTACGTTTGTGAGTTAGCATCTCTGGATTTGATTTCATCATTGCTTTGACTGCAGAATTCGCGACACTATTCCTGTCTCCCTCTTCCCTGACGATATCAAGAAGTAAGACGTTGCATCCAGCATTAGCACAATGGGCAGCAATGCCTGCTCCCATAACGCCACTCCCGATAACGGCTACATTTTGTATGCTATTTGACATCCTAAACTCTTTCCAAAACCGTTGCCATTCCCATTCCGCCACCTACGCATAGTGTCGCTAGTGCGTAACTGCCCTCATTTCTTGCTAGTAATTGGGCAGCTTTACCAATAATTCTGGCCCCACTCGCCCCCAGTGGGTGCCCAAGAGCGATAGCCCCCCCTTCGAGGTTCAATTTATTGATGTCAATCCCCAACTCACCAATTACCGCGAGCGATTGTGCCGCGAAAGCTTCATTCAGTTCTATAATGTCTATATCATCAAGACTCAAACCCGCTTTATCTAATGCTTTTTTGGTAGCTTCCACCGGTCCTATTCCCATAATTTCAGGAGCGCAACCGGTCACTGAAGCGCTTTTGACTCTTGCCAGAGCGACAAGGTTGTTCCTTTTGGCATACTCATCAGAACAGACCAAGACGAACGCCGCTCCATCTGTTAGTGGAGATGAGGTCCCAGCCGTAACAGTCCCGTTAACGTCGAAAGATGGCCTAAGGCCTGACAAAATCTCAATAGTGGTTTCGGACCTTATGCAGCCGTCAGCATCCACTACTCCCTCCTGAGTATGTATTGGCACGATCTCGGACGAGAACAATCCGGCTTCACTTGCAGAGGATGCGAGCTCCTGACTCCTAACTGCGAATTCTTCCTGCTCCTCCCTCCCGATTCCGTAGACCTTTGACACGTTTTCTGCCGTTGTTCCCATTGAAGTCATTTCGTTAGACTGAAGTTCGGGGTTCGGCATTGGATTGAAGCCAGTCATTGGGACCCTGCTCATACTCTCCACTCCACCTGCTATTATTGCATCCGCAAGCCCGCAATCTATCTTCGTTGCAGCATCTTGGACTGCCTGCATTGAGGAACCACAGAAACGATTTATCGTCGCCCCTGGGACTACTTCTGGTAACTCGCTAAGGAAGACGATTATCCTGGCCATGTTGTAGCCCTGTTCGGCTTCTGGAAAGGCACATCCAACGAGAAGGTCATCTATGGAAGAACCATCTATGCTCAAATCTGATAGTAATTTGTCTATAACCTGGGAGGCTATTTCATCCGATCTTGTTTTGGCCAATTGACCCTTCTTTGCAGGAGTAAAGGGGGATCTCGCGTAGCCTGCGATCAGGGCCATGTCACGTTCTAATAGAGTCAATAGATAAACCAATGAGTGATTATATCTGCAACAGATGAGAAAAATAATATTAGGTGTAAAAAGTAAACCTTATATTTACGGTTGATAAGTATTATTCATTTGACTATCACCGGAAGAATATGAGCACGTGGGACTCGCAAAATCTGGATGCAAAGGAATTGCCTAGGCTAGGCTATCTCACACTGGAGTCATTGGGACCTGAAATGGCGGAAGTTTTCACATCCATAACAGACTCTCAAAGGGGTGTTGGAACGCTATCAAATGGAGGCTTACCCGGGCCCTTCAATGGCTGGTTGTACACAGATCTCGAGATGGCGAAGGCGCTGGATGACATAGGAATGGCAGTAAGGTCGAACACAACCAATGTCCCCAATACTATGAAGGAAGTGGCAATATGTGTTATCGGGGCCCATTTCAGAAGCAACGTCGAGTTCTGGGCGCATAGCAGGATAGCTTTAGCGGCGGGAGTGAGGCAGGAGGTACTGGACTCTATCTACAACTCGGAGGAACCCTTTTTCTTAGAGACAGGAGAAGAGCATTTTCAGAGGGCTGCATACGAAATGTCCACGGAGTATCTGAAAACCTACAGGATTTCCGATAAAACATATCAGACCGTTCTAGACTTGTTGGGATCGGATAAGGCCATGATTGAGCTAGTCCTAGTCATGGGCCATTACATCGGTCTCGCAACCCAGCTAAATATCCTTAGAGTACCAAACCCCGGGGACCAACAATACTTCAAAAATTGAAAGGCAAGATTATGTTGAAGGAAATCGCTAGATTACAAAGCTCGTCCCTTTCGTTGGGAGACGTTAAGATGATCGAGATTCCTGAGAATCTAGACAAGCTAACGGCATTGGTCCTTAGAACCAACACAGGAGTCTACGGATGGCTCAACGCGTGCCCTCATGATGGGAGGAGACTATGTCAAGACCCCGCCTATCTCATCAAAAGTAAAACCGGCCTTATCCAGTGCATGCACCATCAGGCAACTTTCGACCCAGAGTCAGGCGTTTGTGACGACGGACCCTGTTCAGGGGACAAACTAAGAGAGGTCAAAACTATAGAGAAAGATGGGCAAATTGTAGTACTGCTGTAATGCCAAAAGTAAACCGGCCGGCAATTCTAAATCAGTCCCCCAGCATGGGTCATCATGGTACAAGAGTCCGGAAGGTCAACTCCCACCGCCGCAGACATCATTCAATTTGTAGACAGAGACCTGGATTTATTCGAGGCTATAAACGACGGCACCGAAAGTCATCTGCAAGGAGCGGGCTCCCTCCCCCCGATAGAACCTCTGACCAAGGCACGGGATGTCGCGTATGTCAGGTTCTCAGTACCTGATCTCGACCTCTACGAAAGGTGGGTTGAAGACTTTGGTCTGAAGATTGTTCATAGGGACGAGGACTCAATCTACTCACGAGGTATCGGCGGAGATGGGTTCTGTCATGTAGCACACAAGGGACCTGCCAAGTTCCTCGGCTTCGCAATGATGATGAGCAAGGAGGAAGATCTCCAAATCTTGTCTGAAAATATAGCGGGCTGCAGTGAGGTACACGAAATTCCGGGAATAGAGGGAGGAATAAGCGGTGGAAAGCGAGTTTCATTCATAGACCCAGTCTGTAATCTCCTGATAGAGGCCGTACACGGCAGAGAAATTGAACCTCTTCCTGCTTCAAGAGAAAGAATAGAGTACAATTACGGAGACAAAACACACTACAAGAGGCCAGCAAATAAGCTCCAAGACACCTCTGGCAATAGAGAAGTGGACGGTACTAATACTGTACACCCCGGTCCTCCGGATGTGCTGAAGATTGGGCACGTTGTCCTAACGATACCCGTAGGTCCTCACCACCAGATGATGTCGTTCATGATGGAGACGTTCGGACTTCTACCCTCTGACAGCGTATACTTTGAATCTCCCAAATCAGCGGAAGGACATTCGATAAACCCTCAGATGTTTGAGAGGTTGCAGGAGGCCGGCCCCTCTCCGCTTTACGAGGGTACATTCGCAGAGGGAGAGGCAACATACGGGTGCTTTTTCAGATGTGACAGGGGAGAAGTGCCAACGGACCACCACACATTCTTCATTCTATCACTAATGGATTCAAAGCAGGCCCCTGAGGGCCAAGGGATTAATCCTCAACTGAGCCATGCCTCCTTTGAGGTCTCCAATCTGGATGACGTTTGGCGAGGCCACATGCAACTTAAGACAAAGGCGGAATACCTGGATGAAAGATATGAGATAGCCTGGGGAGTTGGCAGGCATGTCTTGGGTTCGCACATTTATGACTACTGGCATGACCCCTATGGTCACGTACATGAACACATGTCCGATGGAGATAGGATGACGAGATCCTTTGGTCAGAGGATTCACAAGATTAGCGGCATGGGGCCTAATGGGCACAATCAATGGGGGCCCACTGTCGCTGGGTCAGGAATCAGGAACCTCGATGGGCCGGCAGCAGCTAGCTTCTACCAAGATTTCGATAAAGAAACCCAACAATCACTTATCAATCGGGACCTGTCGAATGTACAAGATTTGATACAAAGGATCAGGAATTCGTCATGATGGATAGCGACTATACCATACCCGATACCAATGGGGTGTCATTCGAAGTGGAATACGTGGAAATTGATAGCCACAAGCATAGGATAGCCTTTGCGGGAAACCCCGAAGGGACGCCTGTTATTGTCATGATGGGAGTCTTCGAAGACAGCCTGAACCACTCAAGGTGGCTTGTTTCTTCCATGGCCAATCACCCCAGTGGTAAAAATTACAGATTTGTCATTGTAACAGTTCCTTTCTTGGAGGAATACACCAGCATAAACGTCGATCCCAATACCATGTCTAAGTACGATGGCATGATCCCCCCCAACAAAATCGTACCAATGAAAGGAACCTTAGCCGTAGACCCTAGATTCGATCTGGAGAACTGTGCTTACACGCTGAAAGAAATACTGACTAAGGGGCTAGGCATTGAGAGGGCACACTTCGTCGGCCACGACAGAGGGTGCATAATCATGGATAACATGCTTGCAGAGTTCCCCCAATTCGCTATCAGCTACTCGAGGGGGTCTCAGGGATGGACCAAGTTTGAGGAGGAGTGGTATGATCTAACCGACAAAGGAATCTTCCTGGGCCCTCCTCACAGAATCATGGCAACTAAGGCGTTCCCCCCACTTCTGGGAAGCGCAATTAGAGGGGGTGCTCCTTTCGGCTTCATAGCTCCTTCCTTCGCTATCGAGGGCTCCAATGCACTACCTGGAACTGAGGCCCAAGAAAGGTGGGAAGCCATTCAATCCATGCCCAATCAGACGGAGAAATTCTTCAAGCTGACTAGGCAGATATTCCGCCAGACAGATTTCCTGGACGAGGGCAAAAGGAGGACTGACAGATCCAGAGGTTTCAGCATACTTGACACTGACTTTCCAATGATGCAGTTCCAAGGGTCTGATGAGATGCTCAGAGCCAGAGACATACCAGGCGCCAGAAAGATGTCCATTCTGAGGAAACTGAGAGGTCTTGTGGGAGGGGGGCATGTCAAAGGAATTTTCAGGCTATTTAGGCTAAAGTTCCCTACCTATGTCTTCGCTGACCTCCCAAATGATCACGGAGTTATCTCTAATCACACCGGCGACCAACCATATTGGGGAAAGTGGAACTTTTGGCCTGATGATGTGGAAGACCTACTTCCTGGGGGGGATTTCCAAGACAGGAATGACCCCAATTGGAACGAGAACTACGAGAGGTATGTTACCATCATGGCTGATGGAAAGTATTCCAACCTAAAGACGAAAGAGGGAGGAAGATTCTCCAGGTTCTGTATAGTATCCGATGCTCTCCATTGGACTCACATCGAAAGGCCTGAGAATGTTGCTTGGGCATGCATGGACTTCATAGTCGACAAAACCTGAAAACGAACTAAATATTTTTTTCCGCCGCAGCCACTGTAGCCCTCACAGCAACTGCCGTATCCGGGGTGACCGAGATGCTAGTTATGCCGCAGTCAATAAGGAAAGGCGGAAACTCGTCAGGGAAATCAGAGGGTGCCTGCCCGCAAATCCCTATCTCCATCCCTCTGGAGTTGAATTTGTCTACAATGTCTCTAATCATTGACTTAACTGATGGTGACCTAGCGTCGATAGGGTTCTGATACCCCTCCAAGTCATCTCTTGAGACAGCATACACTGTCTGGACTAGGTCGTTCGAACCTATTGAACCACCTGAAAGATCCATCATTTCGATGAACCTGTCAGCCTCTATAACATTGGATGGGAGTTCGACCATAACGAAAAGGTCAGTCCCGGTAGCAGGTCCTACGCCCTTTTCGTTCAGCAGTTCAGTCACCATTCTTCCCTCCTCAGGAGTCCTGCAGAATGGAATCATCAGCTGGAGATTGTCCAAGCCGAACTCATCCTTCACAGATTTCATGGCTTCAAGCTCCATCTCAAACGCCGGCCTAAACTTACCATCCATATACCTAGAAGCCCCTCTCCATGCAATCATTGGATTCTCTTCAATCGGCTCGAAAATCCAACCACCTAGGAGCTCTCTATATTCGTTTGATTTGAAATCAGATAGCCTGACAAGTACTGGTCTCGGATAGAAGGCGGCGCAGATTAGTCCAACTCCCTCCCTAAGTTTGTCAATGAATAGGTCCCGCTTGTCGGAATAAGCCCAAGCTCTCTTTTCAAGAGACTCGACGAGCGTCTTTACTTCAGCATCATCAGATTTCTCCAACACCTCTCGATATGCCTTCAAACCTTCAGAAACCTCTCCAGTTTCAGCGAAATTCTTCAAGTCACAGTGATGTATAAATGCAAGCGGGTGAATTCCTAACTCCGAAGATAAAATGAACTCTATTCTGGCCAGGCCAACTCCATCAACAGGCAACATCGAATCCGTAAGAGACTTCGTTGGAAAGCCAACATTTAGTTTTATTTTTGTCTTCAAGACCTCGCTTTCATCAATGGAAAACTCCTCAATCTCATAGGGCACTACTCCCGAGTAGACATAACCTATGTCTCCCTCTGCACAGCTCCCCGTAACCTCTGTCATATCGGGAATTTCCATTGCTTCAGAGCATCCAACGATGGCGGGTATACCAAACTCCCTGGCAATTATCGCCGCATGGGACGTCCTACCGCCCTTTCTTGTGATTATCAGGGAGGATTTTTTCATCAGTGGCTCCCAGTCAGGAGTCGTCATTTCAGTTACCAGTACATCTCCTTGCTGGAAAACTGCCATTTCATCAGAAATCTCCTCCATCGAAAGCCCACTGTCCAAAAGCTTACCCAGCTCCCTCTTCTTGTCGAGTACCTCTGAATATGATCTGAAAACCCTGACCTTGCCCACTCCGATTCTTTTCCCTACGGCCTGTCCAGAGGCCATTACTCTGCCCTTTCGCTTCAAGTCCGATGCAAGCTTCTCATCTATCTTGTACATCAGCATCTTGTTATGCTCAGCTTTGGAGTGAATCGTTTCTGGTCTTGCCTGAACGATGTATATTTCACCAGTGACCCCATCCTTAGCCCATTCGATGTCCATCGGCTGAGAGAAGTACTTTTCGATTGAAACCGCCATTTCCCCCAGGATAATACATTCATCTCTCTCCAGTGACCATCTCTTCCTCATATCGAGTGGGACCCTGACAGAAGATACCTCATTTGCTAACTCATCATCGTATACCAGCATCTGCTCCTTTGTACCCAGAGTTCTATGAACTATCGGCGATTTTCCCTTCCTCAGTCCTTCCTTCCAGATTGTGAATGTGTCCGGGATCACAACTCCTTGAACAACAAGCTCACCTAATCCGTAAGAGGAAGCGATGTGTATCACTCCTCTGTGACCGGAATCAGGATCTATGGTGAACATAACCCCGGAGCAGGCCTTATCGGACCTGGCCATTTTCATAACAACTACTGCCACTGCGCTTTCAAGGGGGTGCAGTCCATTCTCCAGATGGTATCCGACCGACCGTTCTGTAAACATGCTAGCAACGCATCTTCTCCATTTCTCAACAATCTCAACCTCTCCGCTTACATTGAGAAAAGACTCATACTGTCCGGCGAATGAGGCCTCTTTCGAATCTTCAGTAGTCGCTGATGACCTCACAGCCACATCCACTCCTGGGTAGTAGATGTCACATAGCTTACCATAATCAGATGCAATGGCAAGCTTGACAGATTCTGGGACTGGAGTTTCCCTCACAAGTGATCGGGCAAGTGCCGCCCTGGCGTTAAGATCGAGCTCTTTTCTTAGATCTACATCTCTAAGGCATACCTCTAGTGCCTTGGAAAGACAATTCGCCTTAATTGCTTCATTCCTGATATCCTCTACTCCCTCTGGGTTTCGGACGTTATCCCACGTCCTCTCAGGAATTTCAGAATTTATGAACTTTGAAAATGCCTCAGTAGTTAGCGTGAAACCATCTGGCACTTTCACGCCAGATTCCGATAATTTCTGGAACATCTCCCCTAATGACGCACCCTTGCCACCTACATCAGGCGTATCATCAATCCTAGTTTCCTCAAACCACTTAGTCAGGCTCGCTCCTTTCATGTTGGGAGTGGGGAGATTCGCTGTTTAATCGTTACTAGATTCCATTTGTTCACTTTAATCGAAATTTGAAATATCAAACAAGACAAAACATCGACATGTAGTCAGCAAGCATCCTTTCCTCATCTCCTCTACTGTAAGTTCCTAGCATCGTGTAGCCGGGCGCCATAAGCACGTATTCGTTCCTCTTGAACAGTTTTTGATGCATCCCCAGATCCTCTTCTCTCTGGCAGGATACCAGTAATGAACCGGAAGTCACCTCTCCCATCTTGCCATCACTGAGCGATATTACCAGTGGACGGATGGAGTCGGGAATACCTTCAACAAAACCATCTAGATGTTCGCTGGAGTCCTTACAAAGGATCCTGTACTTCGTAGGGTGGTAAGTCCTCAGGGACCTAGGCAGGCCTTCCTCAGTCTTGTAATTGTACATTGGGTATCCCTTTTGGCTAGATTTTCTAGGCTTGAAACCATTAGGAATTGTGATGGTCTCGGGGACGAATGCGGGAAAGAGATCAATAGGTTTGCCCCTAGCCCCATTGAATCTGTGGATTATCCCTCTGATTAGGTTGATGTGCGGCTTCACATTGAACAACAAACCCCCCATGAATAGTGATTGCTTGATTATAAACTCGGAGTCTGGGAAGCATTCTGTCTGGTATTGGTCCAAAAGACGGTCCTCAGAAACGCCCTTCGATACCAGGTCTATTTTATTGACCAAATTAAGGGTATTTCTGACTCCAAGATTAAGACCCTGGCCGATGAAGGGAGATGTTTGGTGGGTGGCGTCACCGATCGTGAACATATTGCCCTTTCTCCACGTCTTGGATATCAAAGAGTTGAACTTGTAGATGGTCGACCTGACTATCTTTATTTCTTCAGGATTAAGGTACGGGTAAACCAGCTGCTTTATCGAATCTGGTGACTGAATACTAGCGTGATCGTCACCTTTGTTCAGAGCGAACTCGAATCTGAATGTATTGTTATAAGTCCCGTGATTTTTGCCTTCGCACAGCAAGAATGTTGTCGGCCTTTTTCCCTCCGGGTCGATAATCTGATGGCCGCCTGCGTCAAAGTCTCTTCCAGGCTGGAGAGCGGTTCTGGGGGCATTAATGTCAACTATCAGAAAATGAATTGATTTTCCCAATGATTTCAAATCGGACCCCATCTGTTTTCTCACAAAGCTGCCTCCACCATCCGCTCCGATTAGATATTCTGACCACAGTGTCCTCGTCCCTCCCGTTGACGTATCCTGTATTGTGATGAAGTTCTTTCCATCCTCCCAAAGGACAAGTGCCTCATGGCCATACAATGCATCTATTCCAAGATCATCCTCAATCCTAGACCTCAATAGACGTTCCAACTGAGGTTGATTGAACCAATTGATAAACCCATAATGATCCAAATCGAGAATGTCTCCGTCTATCACTGGGGGTTGCATCTTGCCAAAAGGAAGGTCCATTCTATCCTTGCCCAGCGCGTAACCGACCTCGATAGCAGTGGTGTAGTCGAAATCCCCCCACTTCTCACCAAGGAGTTCCTGAATTACTCCCATCGTGAAGCCATTCAGAGCTATTCCTCTTGGGAATGGATAGGGGTTAGGGTTTTTTTCGACAAGGCAAACTTTCAGCCCCTTTTTTGAGAGGAGTAACGACGCTATAGAGCCTATCGGACCGCCACCGATAATTATCACATCATACTCATTGTCAACCACTCTCGCCACCTCCCAACAGATAACCCTCAAACTCATTTCTTAATTCCCTTTTTATCGGCTTTCCTGTAGATCCCAGGGGCAACTCATCCACAAATATGACAGCATCTGGTTTCTGCCATTTGACAACCTTACCGTCATAGAAGTCTAGAAGTTCTGCCTCATTGACATCGCTCCCCTTAATCATCTCGGCTATCACTATCGGTCTCTCGGACCACTTCTCGTGCCTGACCCCAATTACCGCAGCATCATATACGTCCGGATGTAATTTTATTATCTCCTCAAGTTCTATAGAACTAATCCACTCTCCTCCAGATTTTATTAGATCCTTCGATCTATCGGTTATCGTTAGAAAGCCATCCGAATCCAAGACTCCAAGATCTCCAGTTTCGAACCAGCCAGCCTCGTCTACTGCATCAGAGTCCTCAAACAAATATCTCTGCATAACCGTAGGCCCCCTCACCTGAATTATGCCCTCTGACCCACTTTCGATTTCAACACCTGTATCATCAACGACTCTAATCTGAACTGCCCAATTTGTCCTTCCAGCGCTCTCCATCAGTGCGATGGACTCATCGTGACCTAGTCCCAAATGCTTCCCCAAAGGTGTGTTCGCAGTCCCTAAGGGGCTCATCTCAGTCATACCCCATGCCTGTTGGACATGCACGTCATGTTTTTCCTTGAACTCCTTGATCACCCAAGACGGGACAGCAGATCCACCAGAGACCACTCTCTTCAGGTCCGGCATTGGAATCGGCTCGCTCCGCAGTCTTTCGAGCACTTCCTCCCAAATGGTTGGTATCGCGAGTGCTATCGACGCTTTCTCTTCGGCGATTAAATCGATTATGCTCTTGCCATCCAGATTTGGGCCTGGCAGTATAAGCCTGGCTCCCACCATGGCGGACGCGTACGTCATTCCCCATGCATTGACGTGGAACATTGGGACTATCGGGAGTATCGTGTCCTTCGCGCTAATACAGAAGCTATCGGGCAGGCTTACTAAATTGGCATGAAGCACTATTGACTTGTGAGAGTATAGGACTCCCTTTGGATTCCCGGTCGTTCCTGAGGTGTAACAAAGCACTGCGGCGGCGTCCTCATCCAGTCCCGGCCATTCGAATAGTTCGTCGCCTTCCTCGAGCAGGTCCTCAAGGAACTCGAGACCATTCATCCTCGCAGCCGTCTCGTTTTCCTTTGGCCCGGATATGTAAAAATGTTCTACCGTGTCTAGCAAGTGCTTGTGGCCTATCAGGAATCCTATGTAAGAAGGATCAACGACTAGGATCCTATCCTTTGCATGATTGATTATGTACACAATCTCATCAGGAAACAATCTAGGGTTGATTGTATGTGCTACTCCACCATACCCAGAGATTGCGTACAGTATCTCCAGATGAGACCTATTGTTCGGCATTATCGTGCCAACCCGATCTCCACTACTCAGACCTATTCTCCTAAGTCCGCTCGCCAGTTTTCTACTTTGACGGCCTATTTCCCTCCAATTGGCCCTCTCACGGGACCCATTTACGTCCACTGAGACTACCTCAGTATCCCCGTGATTAGCCTCTGCATGGTGAATCAACATATTGGTGGTGAGCCCGGTTTGACTCATGTTCCCGATCAATAAAATCCCCCATACTAAACTACGGTATTCTCGATAGCGCCGATAGACTCTATCTCGCACCTGACCACGTCTCCGCGTTGTAAGAACACATTCCCCTTCCTGCCCTTATCGGCCTTGCCGGAAGCACCCCTCGGACTGAATCCTGAACCCGGTGGAGTCCCTGTGGCTATTATGTCTCCCGGATTGAGAGTCATAGCACTAGAAAGGTACTCTATTTGCTCGTAGCAATTCCATATCATGTCGTCTGTGTTGCTCGATTGTCTGACCTCTCCATTGACAAAGCACTCGAGTTTCAGGTTGTGTGGGTCTGGTATTTCGTCTGAAGATACTATCCAAGGTCCAATCGGGCCATGAGAGTCATGGGACTTGCCTATCATCAGTTCTATCCTGTC
>CEOF01018136.1_pt1 | contig 17153 bp, 21 predicted proteins | sample 361311 | NCBI WGS metagenome assembly CEOF01 (sample SAMEA2619667, study PRJEB7988) | marine metagenome | biome: marine biome (ENVO:00000447); feature: surface water layer (ENVO:00002042); material: "saline water (ENVO:00002010), including plankton (ENVO:xxxxxxxx)" | depth 5 m
GTTTATTCTTGCTTTAATGCTATATAGATTTTAATTTATAGCATGAATAGTGTAACAATAATTGGTGGAGGTTTATCAGGATTAGCAGCTTCATGTTATCTTGCAAAGAATAATTGTGAAGTGACTATTATTGATAAAAATAATAGTATGGGAGGTAGGCTGAGTTCATTTGAAGTAGATGGGTTTACTTTCGATATGGGGCCTTCTTGGTATTGGATGCCTGATATTTTTGAAGATTTTTTTAATGATTTTGATAAAGATATAAATGATTATTATAAGCTTGAACGCCTTGATCCATCATATAAGTTTTTCTTTGAAGATGATACGCTGGATATTTCTAAAGATTTTGATGATTTATGTAAAATTTTTGAAGAATATGAGCCAGGTTCATCATTGCAGCTTAAAAAATTTATCAATGAAGCTAGTATGAAATACCAAATATCAATGAATAATTTCATTGAATTAGCAAATATATCACTTAAAGAATATCTATCATTTTCTGTGATTAGGTATTTTAGGTCTCTTACATTAACAAAGCCGCTGCGTAAACACATAGCATCTTATTTCAAGCATAAAAAGTTGAGAAATATACTAGAATTCCCATCAATGTTTCTTGGCGGTAGTCCCCAAAATACTCCCGCTCTATACAGTTTAATGAATTATGCAGATATTATAAATGGGACATGGTATCCTAGGGGAGGTATGGTAGAAATCACCAAAGGATTTATAAATTTAAGCAAAGAACTTGGAGTTAATCATGTACTAAATGAGGATATTGATAATTTAAATGTTACACATAATTCTATTGATTATGCAAGTTCATCAACTTCAAAATATAAATCTAATTTCTATATTTGCTGTGCTGAATATCCTCATGTACAAACAAAATTACTATCAGCAAAACATAGATCTTATGATTCAAATTATTGGGATAAAAAAAATGTAGCTCCTTCATCATTAATTTTTTATCTTGGATTTTCTAAGAAAATTCCAAACTTAGAACATCATAATTTATTTTTTGATGAGGATTTTGATACTCATTTAGACGAAATATTTAATAAAAAGATATGGCCCGAGAACCCTCTTTTTTATGTTTGTTGTCCTAGTAAAACAGATCAGACTGTTGTTCCCAATCAAGAATCTGAAAATCTATTTATACTAGTCCCAATAGGACCTGGATCGGAAGATAATGACGATATTCGTGAAAAATATTTTACTCAAATTATTAAACGCATTGAGAGTAAGGTTGGATTATCAATAAAAGATAATATTATTGTTAAAAAGTCATTCTGTGTAAAAGATTTTAAGTCAAGATACAATGCTTACAAGGGAAATGCTTATGGTCTTGCAAATACATTATTACAGACAGCTATATTTAAACCAAAAATAAAAGATAATAAAATAAAAAATTTATACTACAGTGGCCATTTTACCGTACCTGGCCCTGGTTTACCACCAGCGATAATTTCAGGAAAAATTGCAGCTAAAGAAATCATTAAGGAAACCAAATCATGAAATATTTATATGATGATGTCTCAAACAAAATCTCAAAGATAATAACTAATCAATATAGCACATCTTTTTCATTTAGCTCTAGATTATTAGGTCAAAATCTAAGACCCGCTATTTATTCCATCTATGGATTAGTAAGATTGGCAGATGAAATTGTTGACTCCTTTCATGGATATGAAAAGGAAGCAATGCTTACAGAATTAAGGGAAGAATATAATAAAGCAATACAAAGAAAAATTAGCATTAATCCAGTTCTAAATTCATTTCAAAAAGTTTATCATGATTATAATTTTGAACCTTATTTAGTAGACAAATTTTTTGATAGCATGCATATGGATCTAAAGCCTAAAGATTATAATGAAAGTCTTTATAATCAATATATTCATGGTTCTGCTGAAGTTGTTGGACTTATGTGTTTAAAAGTTTTTGTAAAAGGAAATCACGTTAAATATGCAAATCTTAAAGATAGTGCTATTAAGTTAGGTGCTGCCTTTCAAAAAGTTAATTTTTTAAGAGACCTAGAATATGATAATAATCAGTTAGGGAGAACTTATTTCCCTGATTTAGATTTAAATAGTATGACAAATCTTGAGAAAAATAAAATAATCAAAGATATTGATAAAGATTTCTCAGAAGCTTTAATTGGATTAAAAAAACTAGATAAAGATTCATTTTTTGGTGTATATGTTGCTTTTAGATATTATAAAGAGTTATTAAAGAAAATAAATAAAGTAAACTTGTCTAGACTAAGAAACGAGCGAATCAGAATAAGTAATTTAAGAAAATTTAGTCTAGTTCTAAATACAGCAATTAAATCTAACCTTGGTTTATTGAGATAAATTTCAATTAATGATATTAGTTTTTTTATATTATTTATCTATAGTTTTTTTATCGATTATTTTCATGGAAATAGTAGCAATATTTACACATAAATATATAATGCACGGTATAGGTTGGGTTTTCCATAAGTCACATCATCAAAAAAGTAAAAGTCTGTTTGAGCTAAATGATATGTATTTCATATTTTTTTCTTTACCCTCAATTTTTAGTATAATTTGGGGTTTCCTTTACTATAATTATCTAGTTTTATCTATTGGAATCGGAATTATGTTCTATGGAATGATTTATGTATTTCTACATGATTTGGTTGTTCATGGCAGATTTGGATTTAATAAAAAATTTAAAAATTCATATTTTTCAAAAATTAAAAAAGCACACATGAAACACCATACGACGAAATCTAAAGATGGAGCTACTAATTTTGGATTTATTTCATATAGATGAGCTATTACTTTAAGATTTTAATTTTATCTACTTTAGTACCGATCATTTTTTCTTTCCATCCCAAAGTTAAATTTTATATTTACTATAAATCAATACTTAGTGCAATGTTATTAGCATCTTCAATATATATCTTATGGGATATTATTTTTACAAAAATAGGTGTTTGGGGTTTTAATAAGCAGTTTTTAACTGGTATTTATATATTAGATCTCCCAATTGAAGAGATTCTTTTTTTCTTATGTATTCCTTTTTGTTGTCTATATACCTATCATCTTGTAGAGAAATTTAATATTTCATTTTTTAAATATGTTAATTGGAAAAAAGTAAATATATATATCCTATTATTTGTACTTATAGTTGGATTAATGAATTATACTCAGCTTTACACATTTGTCTGTTTTATTACTTTTTCGTTAGTGTTATTTATTGTAAATAAAAGTACTATTAATATTAATTTTACATTTTTTTATACGACATTCATTCTGATTATAATTCCATTTTTGATTATAAATGGTGCTTTGACAGGTATGTTCTTTGACCAAACAGTTGTTTGGTACAATAATAATGCAATATTAGGTTTAAGAATTTTTACAATTCCCTTGGAAGATGTATTTTATGCTCACCAGTTAATTTTATTGAACTTATTTTTTTACAAGAAGTTTAGTATTTCATATACAAGAATGTAGTTGTCTGATTATTTATTTTGGATAAATGATTATTTCTTCAATTTTTCTCGATGATGATTTTTTAATTTCTATTTTTCCTATTGCTAAAAAAAGATTCTCACCTTGATTAGGAATTCTTTCAATCTCTGAAATAATATAGCCTGCAAGAGTTTCATAATTACCAGCTGGGATTAAGTTGTTAAATAGCTTGTTGAATTCATCGCATTCAATTTTAGCATTTGTTGAAATTGAACCATCATCATTAATTTTACTTTTAACTTTATCATGATCAAATTCATCTTCAAATTCGCCAAATAGTTCTTCAAAAATATCCTCTGCAGTTATTAGTCCAGATGTACCACCATGTTCATCAACAACTATTGAAATATTTGAATTTGAACTTTGAAAACTTGACATTATATCAGATATGTTTTTGGTGAATGGTATTTTATTTACAGGTTTAATTATCTCATTTATTTTATCAGGGTATTTAAATAAGTCATATAAATATATAACCCCAACTATAGAATCTATGCTGTCTTCGTATACAGGTAGTTTAGAATGTCCAGAGTCTATAAAAGTATGAAGTATTTCTTCTAGACCTGAATCTTTAGATACCATAGAAAGTTTTGTTCTTGGTGTCATAACTTCATATGCTGTATTTTCACCAAGAGTGAATACATTTGATAGCATTTCTTTTTGTTCATCTTCTATTTCAATGGATTTATCTACATGTTCATAAACATGCTGTATGTCATCTCTAATATAGTCATGATCTTTACTTTTGAAAATAGAATCATCTGAATTAATATTTAAAAAAATTTTAGATGTCTTATATATTGGTCCTAAAATCATTCCAATAGTATAAAGTATTGGTGAAATTATTAGTAAAGTTGCATTACTAAATTGTCGAATTATTGATTTTGGGATTATTTCAGCGAACAATAATATTAAAATAGAAATTATAATAAATATACTTTCCTCTGGAAGAATATTTGAACTTACTAAATATATTGTAAGGAATGAGGTTGTAAGCATATTAGCAATATTATTCCCAACTAAAATGCAAAATAAATAAAATTCTTTATTATCAATTATTAGATTCGCAATTCTAGACAAGCGCAACTTTTGTTTTACCCAAACATCTATTTGTAGTTTGTTTGCTGAAATTAATGCTATTTCAGACGAAGAAAAGAATATTGATAAAATAATTCCTGTTATTGCTAAGAATAAAATGTCCATTATCTTAAATTTAATAAATAAAATGGTACAGACTACATATCTTTATGAAAAAAACTAATACTATAACTGAATCACAAAATCAAAATTCTATTGATATAGATACAAAAAATGTCTCTGAAATTGTTCAAATTTTTCATAATGATAATAAAACTATTTTAGATGGATTGGAAGAATCTCTTGATGATATAAAAAATGTTGTTGACCTAACTATAGCCTCTTTGATATCTGGAGGAAGATTACTTTATGTTGGAGCAGGAACTTCTGGGCGCCTAGGAGTACTTGATGCTTCTGAGTGTAAGCCTACATTTAGTGTTGACCAGGAATTGGTCCAAGGAGTTATTGCAGGAGGAGAGAGAGCTCTAACTGAATCTATCGAAGGTGCAGAAGATAAACTTGATGAGATAAGTAACATAATTAATAATAAAAATATTTCATCGAAAGATATAATAATAGGTATTTCATGTAGTGGAAGTGCACCCTTTGTTTTAGAATTCTTAAAACTTGTTCATAAAATTGGTGCAACAACAGTTCTTATTACTTTCAATAATGTAGATAGTATTAAATATATTGATAAAATCATTAAAACTTATGTTGGACCAGAAATCATATCAGGATCTACAAGAATGAAAAGTGGCACAGCAACTAAAATGATATTAAATATGATTAGTTCAATAACAATGATAAAGCTAAATAAAACATATGGAAATTATATGGTTGATTTAAATGTCGTTAATAAAAAATTAGAAAAAAGAGCAATTAATATTTTGAAAGCATTAACTGGTTTAAATAAATCTGAAGCTCAAATAATACTAAAAAAATCTGAAGGAAAAGTTAAAAATGCTATAATAATGACTAATTTAAGAGTTTCATATCATGAGTCTATTAAATTAATAGCGAAATATAATGGAAATTTAAGATTGATTCTTAGTGGTGATAAAAATTAGATGTAGATGAATATTCTTGGAATAATGTCTGGTACATCATGCGATGGTCTTGATTTATGTAATGTAAACATAGATATAAATAAAGAATATAATTTAGACTATGAGATATTAAACTTTTTTACTATTCCGTTTTCTGATATTGAAAAAAATTTTATTTTTTCATTAAGAAATAATGAGAATTATACAAATAAAGAAAATGAAATAGAATTAACTAATATTTTTATTAACAAAATTGAAAAGTTTTGTTCCAATTTAAATCAAATTGATTATATTGCCTGCCATGGACAAACTGTTCTACACATAGATAAAAAAATATCTATTCAGTTATTTGATGCTAAATATTGTTTTGAAAAGTTAGATATACCTATTATTTATAATTTCAGAAATAATGATATTGAATATGGAGGAACTGGTGCACCTCTTATGCCATTTTTAGATTGGCTGTTATTTTCAAATAAATCTGAAGATATTGTTACTTTAAATATTGGTGGTATATCAAATATTTCTCATATACCAAAATCTGGAAAAAGAGAGGAAGTTTTAGGTTTTGATACAGGACCTGGAATGTGCCTAGTAGATTTAGCTTCTAAATTACTTTTTGATTCTGACTGTGATTTGAATGGTCGACTTTCAGATAATGGGAAAATAATTGAGGATCTTTTAAATGAGCTTTTAAGTTTGGAATTAATTAAATCTCCACCACCAAAATCTATGGATATAGTTGATTTTGACAAAAATATTTTGAATAAGATTTTAAATAAATTTCCCAAAATCAATAAACGGGATCTTATTAAAACTCTAGTTCAAACTACTATAGAAAGTATTGATTATAATATTTCTAAATATCTTAAATTAGCGGATAAAAGTTTTGAGCTAATTTTTAGCGGGGGTGGGACAAATCATCCTATTGTAAAATCAAGTTTCTTAGAAAAAGGTTATAATGTTAAAATGATTTCTGATTATGGAATAGACTCATCTATAAAGGAAGCTTTATTAATAGCAACTTTAGGTGCTTGTAGAATTAATAATTTGACAAGTAATATGCCTAAAGTTACAGGAGCTTCATCAAAATGTTTATTAGGAGATATTTATGCAGGTTGAATTAATTAAAAATATATTTAGAGCATATGATATTAGAGGTATTGTTGATAAAGAAGTAACCAATGAACTTGCATTAAGCATAGGTAAGGCTTATGGTTCTTTTTTAATTAAAAATAATAAAAAAACTATTGGTGTTAGTGGGGATGTAAGACTAAGTACAGAGTCTTTACTTGATCATTTAACTAAAGGTTTATTGTCTACGGGTATTGATGTAATATCTTTTAATAAACTTCCAACCCCAATTAGTTACTACAGTCTTCATAATGATAATCTGAATGTAGATGCTGCAATACAAATTACTGGAAGTCATAATCCATCAAACTATAATGGATTTAAGCTTACATATGATGCTAAACCATTTTATGGTGATGATATTCAGTTATTATATAATATGATATTGAATGAGGACTATATCCAATCTAAAGGAACTTTTCGCTCATATGATATTATCTCAGATTATAATCAAATGATTGAAAGTAAAATAAAGATTAATAAAAGATTAAAAGTTGCTATTGACTGTGGAAATGCTGCAGGGTGTATTATTGTACCACATCTATATGAAAAATTTAATATTGAACTTTATAAGCTTTATTGTGATATTGATGGTAATTTCCCTAATCATCATCCTGATCCAACTGTTGATACTAACTTAGTAGACCTTCAAAATTTTGTTATTAAAAATAAATGTGATGTAGGTCTTGCCTATGATGGAGATGCAGATAGAATTGTTGCTGTTGATGAAAATGGTGCAATAATTAGGTCAGATATCTTAATATCAATTTTTTTATCAAAAATTATTAAAGAGGGTGATTCTGTCGTTTATGATGTTAAGTGTTCAAAAGCACTTGAAGATATGATAAAGAAATTTAATGGAAATCCTGTTATGTGGAAAACTGGACATTCTCTTATAAAAAATAAGATGAAACAAGAAAAGGCTAAAATAGGTGGAGAAATGAGTGGACATATTTTTTTCGCAGACGATTATTTTGGTTACGATGATGCTATTTATGTCGGTCTTAGATTATTAGAACTCTTATCAAATCAAGATATGAAATTAAGTGAAATTGTTTCTGAAGTTCCTAAATATTTCTCAACTCCTGAGTTAAGATTTGATTGTAAAGACGATCAAGAAAAAATTGATATTATGAACAGTGTTTTTGACTATTTTTCATCTAAATATAGCTTTTCAGATATTGACGGTATTAGACTTAGCCTTGATGATGGATGGGCTTTAATTAGATGTTCAAATACACAACCTGTCATTGTATGTAGGATTGAAGCTTCTACTAAAAATTTATTAGATAAGTATGAAAAGATGGTAATTGAAAAGCTTTTATCATTTGGAGTAAAGACTAATGAACATATTTGATGATAAGATTAATTCATATAGAGATATTTTAGATTCTCATTTAATTGATATATATAAAACAGGTCCTGAATCTCTAAGGAAACCTATAAATCATACATTGTCTGGTAAAGGTAAAAGATTCAGACCTATTTTAACATTAATAATTGCTGATATAAATAACGTTCCAATAGAAGATGCTATTTATCCTGCACTAGCAATAGAACTCCTTCATAATTTCACTTTAGTGCATGATGATATTATGGATAAAGATGTGTTAAGACATGGAATAGAGACTGTTCATGAAAAATGGGATGAGAATACTGCAATTTTATCAGGCGATGCCATGTTAGCAATTTCACTAAAATTACTTATGAGAAATAAGTCCATGAATAAGTTGGATTTAATACAAAAGTTTGTAAATGGATTGCTTTCTGTATGTGAAGGACAAGCTTTTGATATTGAATTTGAAAGTCGTAAAAATGTAAATGTTGATGAATATAAGCAAATGATTTATCTTAAAACTGCATATATGATAGGTCTATCAGCTCAAATTGGTGGAATTGTTTGTAATCTTCCATCTAGTAAAACTGAAGATTTAAGGGAGTTTGGTGAATGTATAGGTATGGTATATCAAGTACAAGATGATCTCTTAGAATTGTTTTCTGATTCAAAGTCAATGAATAAGAGCCTCGATAGTGATTTTGCATTACATAAGAAAACTTTTTTATGGGTATCTACACCACAAGAATTAAAACCTGAGTTAAATATGATATTAGATAAGTTTGAATTTGATAAAACAGGAACAATTAAGAGCCTTCGTAATTTTATGGTATCTAATAGTATTGAACTCAAAGCTAAAAATTTTATAGAAGAAAATATCCAAAAATCCAAAATGATCTTAAATAATATGGAAGGAAATGTTCAATTTTTAAGGTATTATAGTGATTTAATTTTTAATAGGGAGTACTAATATGAAAATGTATGAAATGATAAAAAGTTTTCCTGATCAAATTATTAATCAATTTGAAAATCTTAATTCATTACACCTTAGTCTAGATAAGTTTTCTAATGTAGATACTATTGTTATTGCGGGAATGGGTGGCTCTGCTATTAGTGGTGATTTAGTAAAGTTATTTTTAAAGAATGACATAAATGTTCCTATAACAGTTTTAAGAGATTATTCAATACCAAATTGGACAAATGAAAATACTTTATTTATTTTAAGTTCATATTCTGGGAATACTGAAGAAACATTATCATGTTTTGATTTAGCAGTTTCAAAATCAAGAAAGGTGATTTCAATCTCAACTGGTGGAAATTTAGAGAGTGAATCATTGAAGCATAAAGTTCCTATTGTTAAAATTCCTAAAGGATATCAACCTAGAGCTGCCTTGGGATTTTCTCTAATTACTCTTTTATGTGTATTAAATAAAATAAATTTAGTTAATTCTAATTTTATAGATAAAATTATTGACGCTACAAAATCATTATATCAATATATGGATGAATTCTGTAAAGAAGGGGGACTTGCAGCATCTATTGCTAAAGATATAAATAACAGTATAATAGCTATTTATGGTGTCGAAAATAGTACGGACCATATAGCATCTAGACTTAGAGCCCAAATAGCTGAAAATTCTAAAATGTTAACATCATTTAATGTCTTGCCAGAGATGAATCATAATGAAATTGAAGGATGGAACAGTTTTCAGTTTAAGAATTTAAATAAAGTAGCAATATGGATATATGATGAAGATGATAATCCTAGAATATTAGATCGAATAAAAATCACAACAAATTTATTAGAAAAAATTGGTGTTAATAATTTATTGATTAAAACCCCAGGAAAAAATTACGAAGAAAGATGTCTAAAGTTAATTTACTTAAATGATTGGATCTCATATTATTTAGCAGTTGAAAATAATATTGATCCAATTCCAGTCAATCGAATTATGGAGCTGAAAAGTAAGCTTTCTTAGTATCTGGAATGAAAAGATTTTCTGTAAATAAGATATCTTATTGCCAATCTAGCAAAGGATATACAATTCTTATGCAAGAGATAGGGTCTGCTAATTATTTTTCTATATTAATAGATAATTCGGAGGCACAATTTGTTGCACTTGCTTTGGAAGGAGTCCAGACTCCAAGGCCAATGGCCCATGATATAATTATTGATATTCTTGATAGCTCAGATATTAAAATCAATAGAATTGAGATAAATAATTTTGAAAATGATACATTCTTTTCAAGAATTTTAATAAAAAGTTATAATTTTGGAATCAAATCAATTGATTGTAGGCCAAGTGATGCAATTTCAATTGCTCTTAAATGTAATTATCCTATTTTTATTGATGATCAAGTATTATCTAGCATAAAAAAGGGTCAAGGAAGTATAGATTCAGACTTTAACGCAGTTTCTGAATATTATAAAAATACTAAATCAGACATATCACAAAAAAAATCAAATATTAATAGATTGACAAGAGCCCTAGATAATGCAGTGGATGAAGAAAATTATGAAGTTGCAGCAAAAATTAGGGATAAAATAAAATTAATAAAGGATGCTTAGTTTAGTTAAACTTTTTAAATAATAAGCTAGCATTATGTCCTCCAAATCCAAATGCGTTACTTAAAGCATAATTAATATTTTTTTCAATTGCTTTGTTTGGTATATAATTTAGGTCACAATCAGGGTCAGGTGTATTATAGTTAATTGTAGGGGGTAATATGCCAGTTTGTAAAGCCTTAATTGTTATTATTGCTTCAACTGCTCCAGCTGCTCCTAATAGATGACCAAGCATAGATTTTGAAGAACTAACAAATAAATCATTAAACTCTTTACTAAATACTTTTTTAATAGCTAGCGTCTCTATTTTATCATTGAAAGGAGTTGAGGTTCCGTGAGCATTAATATAGTTAACTTCAGCGTTATTTATATTCGCACTTCTTATAGCTTCAGACATTGCTTCAACAGCTCCAGCGCCGTCTAATGCTGGTGATGTAAGGTGATACGCATCAGCAGTTGCTCCATAGCCGATAATTTCACCTAGAATTTCAGCTCCTCTTTTCTTTGCATGATCATATTCTTCTAGAACTAAAATACCCGCTCCTTCTGCAATGACAAAACCATCTCTTTCATTATCAAACGGCCGAGAAGCTAAATTATAATCACTATTTCTTGTTAATGCTTTCATATTTGCAAATCCAGCTATAGATAGGGGGGTTATTCCTCCTTCTGTACCTCCAGTTACAATAATATCATTCATTCCATATTTAATACGATTAAAAGATTCGCCAATCGCATGATTTGCTGAGGCACAAGCTGATACAACTGCAAAATTAGGACCTTTAAATCCATATTTTATTGAAATGTGACCTGATACTATATCAAGTATCATTGAGGGTACAAAAAAAGGGCTTACTCTTTTTGGACTTTTTTGGAGCCTTGAATATTGTTCTTCCATAGTGTGTAGACCACCAATACCAGAGCCAATTATAACACCAACTTTAGATTTGAGAGGATCACTTACTATATTGTCTTCAATAGCTTCTTTTGCGGCAAGAAGTGCAAAAGCAGAAAAACGATCTAATCGATTCAATTCTTTTGAATCAAAGTGCTCATCAAGATTAAATTTTATTTCGCCTGCAATTTTAACAGGGTGATTAGTTGTATCAAATGAGGTTATAGGGGAAATACCAGATTCCCCATTAGTTATATTTTCGAAAAATGTGTTTGTTGAGTTACCAAGTGATGAGACAACTCCCATCCCAGTAATGACTACTCTTTTATTCACTAAATATTAATTTAGCTTTTCGTTTATATAATCTACTGAACTTCCAACGGTATTAAGTTTTTCAGCATCTTCATCTGAGATTTCAATATCAAACTCTTCTTCAAATTGCATGATTAACTCTACTGTATCTAATGAGTCAGCACCTAGATCTTCTATAAATCTAGCTTCAGTTGTTATTTTATTTTCTTCAATTCCAAGCTTATCAATTATAATTTCTTTTATTCTTGTTAGATTATCTGACATGTACGAGCTCCTTTTTATTTACATCCCACCATCAAGATTTATTATTTGTCCATTGATGTATGAGGCTTCTTCAGTTACTAAGAAATAAGCTAAATTAGCCACTTCAATAGGTTGTCCAAATCTATTAAGTGAAATTTTATCAAGTAATTCTTTTTTAATATTATCATTCAAAAGTTTGGTCATATTTGTTTCAATATAACCTGGTGCGATTGAATTGATATTTATACCTCTTGAACCTAGTTCTTTTGCGAGAGATTTAGTTATTCCATCTATCCCAGCTTTTGACGCAACGTAATTAGTTTGACCTTTATTGCCGATCTGGCCTACAATTGAGGAAATATTAATAATTTTCCCATATTTTTGTTTAACCATAATCTTTGAAACATATTTACATCCTAGAAAAGTACCTTTCAGGTTTGTTTCAATTACATTATTCCAATCTTCATTGGACATACGCAATATAATGTTATCTTTAGTAACTCCAGCATTATTAACTAAAATATCTATTTTTTCAAATTTTGAAATTATTTTTTCTATGCAAATTTTGTAAGAATCAGGGTCGCTAACATCTAAGTTACAACTAAATATATCTACATTATAATTATCATTAAGATATTTTTTTTTGAGTTTCAATTTTTTTAAATCTTTTCCTAAAATTGCAAGATTTATACCATTTTCAGCAAATTTTTCACATATAGAGAATCCTATGTCACCATATGCTCCTGTTATAACTGCAACTTTATTTTCTAGGCTATTGTGCATATTGAATCTATTTTTGAAATACTATTAGCTTCATATGAACAAATTTCTGGGGAGATTCTTTTATTCATACCGATTAAAACTTTACCGGGTCCACTTTCAATAAAATTTTTAGTTTTTGTTTCCATATTTAATATAGTTTCATTCCATTTCACTGGACTCTCAAGTTGTAAAATGAGATTTTCTTTAATTTTTTTAGCGTTTTGATAAGGTTTTGCATCTATGTTCTGATAAATTGGAATTTCTGCATTGTTGAAATTTAATGAATTTATAGCATTAGATAAAGCATCTCTTGCAAATTCCATTAATGGGGAATGATATGCCCCTGAAACTTTAAGTTTTATGCATTTAATTTTTTTGGATAAGGACTTAAAATTATCTATTGCTGAATTTATTTCAGATCTTTCTCCAGATATTACTACCTGTGAATTTGTATTATAGTTTGCTACAACTAGAATCCCCTTAGCTAAACTAATAATTTGACTTATATCATTTTTTGAAGCATTTAAAACTGCTGCCATTATCCCATCATTAGAATTGTTAGCTTTTTCCATTTCATTACATCTAAGTATAATAAGTTTTAGTGCGTCCCTGAATTTTAATACATTAGATGAAACAAGTGCTGCATACTCACCTAGACTATGGCCAGCTACAGCTCTTGGAAATATATTAGATTCTTTTAATATTTGATCAATAAGAATACTTAGAGTAAAAACTGAAGGCTGAGTATTTTTTGTTTTAATTAATAAATCTTCTGGGCCATTCAAGCATATATCAAGCAGATCATATCCAATTAACTCGCTTGCTTCATTAAAGAGTGTTTTAGATCGATTACTAATTAAAATATCCCTTGACATTCCAACAGATTGAGATCCTTGACCTGGGAAAATAAAATTATAATTTATCATTAATATAAATCAACATATCTATTCTGAAAAAATCAGATTTTCTTTAAGGTCTCTTTCAATTTTCTTTATAATATCTTTTTTGGATAGGGTATTGGCTAAAGATAGAGCACTATTAATTGATTTTTGACTAGAAGCGCCATGACACTTTAGTACAATCCCTTTCACACCTAAAAAAGGACTTGCGCCATGTGATTCATAATTATAGTTATTAAAAATAGGATAAAGTATATTTCTAATAGGTTCATTTTTTTCTAACTCTTCTATTGAATTAATCCAATCATGTAAATGCCCAGATAGGCCTTCGGTTAGTTTTATCATTATATTTCCTGAAAAGCCATCACATACAACAACATCAACTTTTTTTTCAAAAACATATCTTGGCTCAATATTACCAATGAACCCTTTTATATTTTTTTCAAATAATCGATAAGCTTTTTGAGTTAATATATTCCCTTTATTCTTTTCAACTCCAATGTTTAGAAGTCCTGTATTAATTATATCAGTGTTTTTTATATGCTTCGCGTAAATTGATCCCATTATTGCAAATTGAAGTAAGTGGTCTGGTTTGACATCAGTATTTGCTCCAACATCAGTAAGGACGAAACCTCCATTTTTTGTAGGGAAATGAGTAGCAAGTGTTGGTCTTTTTATCTGATCTATTTTCCCTAAAACAAATAGAGACGTAGATAGTAGTGCAGCTGTATTTCCCGCACTAATTACCGCATGTGCTTTTTTTTCTTTAACCAATTTTATTGATTGAACAATTGAACTATCTGGCTTTGTTTTAAAAACCATTGATGGCTTATTTTCACTCATTGAGATAGATTCAGAGCAATGATGAATCTCTATGTTTTTAGAATCGAAATTATGCTTTTTGAGCTGTTCCTTGATTAAGGATTCATCTCCAACTAATATAATTGTACAGTTATGATTGTTCTCAATGAAATCTTTTGCACCTAGAATATTTGACTGGGGAGCATTATCGCCACCCATAACATCTAATGCAATTTTCATAGATTAATAAAGGCTATTGGTTGCTTTGAAGGATTTTACCTTTATAGTACAAAACACCATCTACATAATATGCTTTATGTCTCTGATGAACTGTACCAGTTTGCTTGCATGTATCTAAAGCTAAATTTTCTTTTGCCTTCCAGTGAGTTCTTCTTTTTCGGCCGCGTGTTTTTGAAATCTTTCGTTTTGGGACTGCCATTTTTTATTTAATGTCAGCTAGTGACATTCCTTTTTTATTTAAATAGGGAATAAGACCATATTTATCAATAGTTTTAATACCATTTACAGATAATTTTAGTGTTACAGTTCTTCCTAGTTCAGGAATGAAGTAACGTTTTTTCTGCATATTTGGATATTGTTTTCTCTTAGTCTTATTATTAGCCTTAGAGACATTATTTCCAGTCTTTGGTCTTTTTCCTGTAATTTTACAAATTCTTGACATTCTTTTTTTCCATATAAACTAATTCGGCCGTTAACTTAAGAAAAATAATAGTAAGCATAAAACATTTTATTATTTTTTTATTTAACATTAACAGTCCATAAATCATTTACTTTAATTTTTAGAGCTTTCGAAATTTTCTTTTTGTGTTTTTCTGCTTTAATTTTTGTGTTAAAAAAACCTGTTCTAACTCTCCAAAACATTATTCCATTATGCATATATTCTTCAATGTATACATCCTCAAATCCAAAATCAAATAATTTATTTGATTCATTTATTGCTTCATTTTTAACGGGTTTAGCATAAACTTGAACAGTATAGTATGGTTTTTCCATATTTTTTTTCTGTCTTAATTCTTTTGATGGAAAAGTTGAAGGTTTATACTTTTTTTCAGATTTTGCAATGAAATCCATAGCTAAATAGTTGAAATTTTCAACCGCAATTTCTTTTCCACTATCAGTTTCTATATTTAAAGTAATTTTGTATGCTCCAACTTCAAGAGGAGAAAAATAGAATATATTATCTTTAATTTCAAATTCGGGTACTAATTCAGCTTTTGAGATTGGAGCGCTCCATATGTACACAAGATTGGGATTTTCAGGATCACTAAATATACTTTTAACATCTATAACATCCTTTACTTGTATTTCAATATATTCGTCATTTCCACTACATCCGTAAAAGAATATAAAAGATAAGCTTAATATTAAAGTTGTAAGTTTCATCTAAAAATTATTCCTTAAAAAAATAATTGGATTCAATGATTCCATTTTCAGCTGAATCAGATCCATGGACTGCATTATTCCCAGTATTAGTGCCATAAAGCGCTCTTATAGTTCCCTCATCTGCTTCTTCTGGATTCGTTGCACCTATAACTTCTCTCCATTTTGCAACTGCATTTTCACGTTTCAATGAAAGGACAACACAGTTACCTGAAGACATAAAGTCTACTAGTTCTACAAAAAAAGGACGTTCTTTATGTACTTCATAAAAACCTTCAGCCTTTTCTTTAGTCATTAGAATCTGTTTCATCTGATCTATAGCAAAGCCTTCTTTAATTATTCTATCAATGATTTTTCCAGAATAGCCGTTTTTATATGCATCTGGTTTTACAATTGCTAAAGTAGTTTCCATTTATCTATTACTCCTAAGCTTTTAATGTTAAGCATTTTTTCATTTTATTCCCAATCTCTGCAACAGACCTTGCGACTGAGATTCCACACTCAGCTAAAATTTTATTTTTAGCTTCAGCTGTTTCATCACCACCAGATACTATTGCTCCCGCATGACCCATTCGACGTCCTGGAGGTGCAGTCTGTCCAGCAATGAAACCAACTATAGGTTTTGTGACATTGTCTTTTGCCCATTGAGCTGCTTCATTTTCCATCTGTCCTCCAATTTCTCCAATCATAACAATTCCATCAGTTTCAGGATCATTTTCAAATAATTCTAGAGCCGCAATCATATCTGTACCAATTATAGGGTCTCCACCTATACCTAGCGCCGTAGTCTGTCCTAATCCATTTTTAACAAGTTGATCAATAGCCTCGTAAGTTAATGTACCTGACTTAGATATTACTCCAACATTTCCTTTTTTGCAAATAAATCCAGGCATTATACCTAATTTGCATTCATCTACAGTAATAATTCCGGGACAATTTGGGCCAATTAATCTTGAATCACTATTATCTAGCATATGCTTTACTTTTACCATATCTCGTATTGGAATACCTTCTGAAATACAGATTATTAATTCTATCCCCGCTTCAATAGATTCTATCATTGCCTCAGCCGCAAATCGTGGAGGAACAAATATAATTGAAGCATTCACGTTATGATTATCTCTCGCCTCTTTAACTGAGTTATATACTGGAATATTATCAAGCACCGTATCACCACC
>CEOF01080438.1_pt1 | contig 17124 bp, 24 predicted proteins | sample 361311 | NCBI WGS metagenome assembly CEOF01 (sample SAMEA2619667, study PRJEB7988) | marine metagenome | biome: marine biome (ENVO:00000447); feature: surface water layer (ENVO:00002042); material: "saline water (ENVO:00002010), including plankton (ENVO:xxxxxxxx)" | depth 5 m
GGTCCTGTTACAACAGCACCTGATGGTGGAGAAGCAGATACAGAGATCTTTATTGCAACTGGTGTAGGTTTCCCTATCTCAGATTCAGTTGGTGCAAAAGCATCCATCAAGTATGAATCAAATGAAGGTGGAGACAACAAGTACGAATTCAAAACTGGATTAAAGTACAAGTTCTAAGTTCAATACCAAACTAAATATCAGGGAGCATTACGCTCCCTTTTTTATTCCCTTATTAACATGTCAAAGAATCCTGGTGGCACCGTAATCTATACTAGATCTGGTTGTCCTTACTGCACAAAAATCAAAGAGGTTTACAAAACAAAGGGTTGGGGGTATACTGAGTACGCACTCGGTTCCCAGTTTACTCGCGAACAATTCAAGCAAGAGTTCGGACAGACTGCAACCTTCCCACAGATTCTTATCAATGGAATCAAAAAGGGTGGTTGCACCGAGACCATTTCATATTTGAGAGAAGGCAATTATCTATGAACCAGATTAATGAAGAGGAATTTTACGAACTGATTGAACGTGCAATAGATGCAGCAGTGAAACCAGATGGTAAGTTTCTCTTCAAAGTCTATCCATATCTAAAAGCAGGGAAGTGGACTCGTCCCTCAGTCGACAGATTTATTGAGTCAAGCACAGCAACAGAGATCAATGAGATCATAATGCAACTGGAAGGTTACATTAAAGGTGGTGACAAACAGTTGCTTGAAGCATACGGTCACATACCAAAACCAAAGGCAAGAAAGATAAAAGACTACCTCTATGGTATGCTGAATGACGCATGGACTTACCATGCTGAACGCAAACCAGGTCGTAAAAAGAAAGCGACTAAATAACTAAAACAACAGGAGATAGACATGGCAGATCCCGCATTCATTTACATTGTATCCGTCTTGACTGTTGGAGCATTCTTAATAGGGTTTGCACTCTCATGGCAGTTAAAAGATGCTTATGATACTTGGGTAGAACGTAAAGACTACACACAGGCAGTCTTACATCCAGAAATGTATGACCAAGAAGGTAATTTAAGTGGGGAAGAGATGATATACTTGCGCTTTCCCGAAGATGATGATACAATATATGATGAGGAAGAAGACTAATAAATATTCTTACCTACCATTAACTGATTTTTAATTATGAGACTACTGATCTCAGAAGTGCTACAAAAAGCACATAATGCAAAGACAAAAGCACAGAAGATCAAAATCCTTAGAGATAATGATTCTCAAACGCTTAGGTCTATCTTCATCATCAACTATGATGATTCATTAGAATGTTTATTGCCAGAGGGCACACCTCCTTTCAAAGAGAACGAGGCACCCGAAGGTACAGAGCATACTAAATTAGAGAAGGAAGGTAGAATCCTACATCACTTTTTTAAAGGTGGTTCTAACATCCCTCGTATGAGACGTGAACAAATGTTCATTCAATTACTAGAAGGACTTCATCCCGATGAAGCGAAGGTTGTTATCCTTGCAAAGGATGGTACTCTTAATAAGAGATACAAAATTACTAAGGCATGCGTCGAAGAAACATTTCCACAAATTAAATGGGGGAATAGAGGGTGAAACAACTCAAAAGAGATTGTAAACCAGAAGACGCAAACGATAGATCACTACCATCAAACTCATACCTCATCTCGTATAACGATGGTACCAAGATTGCACATGACATAGTAATGTCATCTAAACAAGCAGACATCTTTGATTATTATTATGATAATTTTAAAGACACAAAGATGGTCTGGAAACAAACAGAAGGGAGAATACAACCAAGATTATGGTTAGAACAACAGGAGGACACAGGGAAGAAGAAACGCAAAAGAAGGTGATGTATAATATGTCTCCTTTTAAGAAAGAACCAGACCCAAAAGATGATCCTGCATATATGTGGGGTTTTAATAAAGGTGAGGTCCTTCTTGACTTCTTACTTGGTGTAGCAATCCTACCATTTTTTATTTGGGGAGCATGGAACTTATGTATGCCTGCTCTGTTTGGATTACCCGCTATCGGATATGTGAAATCGGTAGCATTATATATTTTGACTAGATTTATTGTAAGATGAACCCAAAAGTATGTTTGATCTCTGTAACACCCGACGCAGAGAAAACAATAGGATATATCGCTCGTGTTAGTAATCCTAACAACCAAGATAATCCAAAGGTGGCAGGACTATTAAAGTATTGTATCAAGCATGGTCACTGGTCTGTATTTGAACAGGCAAGTATGACATTGCAGATCGAAACTACACGAGGACTTGCAGCACAGATACTTAGACATCGTTCTTTTACATTCCAAGAATTTAGTCAGAGATATGCTGACAGTAGCATGCTAGGTGACATTGAAGTTCCTGAGTTACGTCGACAAGACGATAAGAACAGACAGAACAGTATCAATGACCTTGATCCTACTATGATCCAGAAGTATGAGATCTTGATCCAAGATCACTTCGAGCATGGTATGGAATTATATAAGAAGATGCTTGCTGAGGGCATTGCAAAAGAGTGTGCTAGATTTGTACTCCCTCTTGCAACTCCAACCAAACTATACATGACAGGTAGTTTGAGATCGTGGATACATTACATCGAACTTCGTAGTGCCAATGGTACACAGAAGGAACACATGGATGTAGTCTCACTTGCTAAACGTCATTTCGTATGTCAGTTTCCAATCATATCCGAAGCACTAGAATGGTGTGATGGTTCTTGTGATTGTGATGAACTTGATGAATACGCAGCATCAATACAACCTTGTTTGAGGATAGATTAATTATGAAAGTTGTACGCAAACTAAAAGCACAAGTGAAAACTAGATGGTATTATATTTTCTGGGGTATCGCAACAACCTCAGTGGTGGCGGGGCAGATCGTAGTAGGTACAGGGTACCGAACTATGGCGGAGACAAGTCAGCAAATCTCTGCTGATATAAACTTACTCATAGAGACTATGCTTTATAGTAGACCAACTGGTCCTTCACAAAGACCTAGGTATGAACCAATGCCTGCACCTTCACCAGAAGATTATCCTACAAACCAAATGCCAATCATTCAGTAACATGCCTACCTACCCCTTAATAAATAAGATCACAGGAGAAAAGAAAGAACTCTCTATGAGTATGAAAGCATACGACGAGTGGAGAGCAGCGAATCCAGACTGGGATAAAGACTGGTCAGCAGGAACTGGTGGTACCATATATGGTAAACCAAAACAGACTGATGGATTCAAGGAGGTCATGCAAAAGATCTCAGCAGAACATCCGAAAGCGAACCTTTCCCAATACACATAATGCCAAGACCAAAGAAGTCATTAGCAAACATACCCACTAAGGTTATGCGTAGAAAGACACCAATTAATATCGATCACCTCAGTGTGATTGAACCTCTTACAGATAATCAAAAGAAAGTCTTTGATGCATACAAAGAAGGAAAGAACTTAGTCCTTCATGGTGCAGCAGGGACAGGTAAGACTTTTATTAGTTTGTATCTTGCGATGCAAGATGTATTAGAACCTTCTACTCCATATGATAAGGTGTACATGGTACGTTCACTTGTACCTACAAGAGAGATAGGATTCCTCCCAGGTGATCATGAGGACAAGAGTAACTTGTATCAGATACCATACAAAAATATGGTGAAGTACATGTTCAAGATGCCTGATGACTCATCATTTGAAATGCTATATGATAATCTCAGAGCACAGCAAACAGTTTCTTTCTGGTCGACATCATTTATAAGGGGTGTCACTTTGGATAAGTGTGTTATAATAGTAGATGAGTTTAGTAATTTAAACTTCCACGAACTTGATTCAATCATCACTCGTGTAGGTGAAGATGCTAAGATCATATTCTCAGGAGACTACACACAGTCTGACCTGACAAAAACAAACGAGAGAACAGGTGTGCTAGACTTCATGAAGATCTTACAGACAATGCCATCATTTGATTGTACAGAGTTTGGTATTGAAGATATCGTAAGGTCTGGTATGGTAAGAGAGTATCTTGTTAGCAAAATCAATCTTGGATTCCAAACTTAATGAAAACATTTAATCATGTAGGTGCTGCTAAGGAACTCAGACCTTTATCAGCAACACAGGTGAAAGGGAGACGTTTCTATAAGACTCCCGAAGATAACTGGTACCCCTCCGTCACCACCATTGTGAGTCACATATCTAGTGCGACTCTAAAAGCATGGGAAGAACGTGTAGGATTTGAAGAAGCGGAGAAAGTCCGTCGTACATCAGCATTAAGAGGAACAAAGTATCATGGCATCGTTGAAGCGTACTTGGAGGGCAACCATAAGAAGGTGGAACAGAGCGAAGGTCTTCCCAAGTACCTTTTTGGGTTTAGTCGTGAGGTTCTTGATAACATTGATAATGTTCACGCTATTGAAGCACCTCTTTACAGTGATGATTTACGCATTGCTGGTAGGGTTGATTGCATTGCTGAATATTGTGGGGAGTTGGCAATAATAGATTTCAAAACAACCAAGGAACTAAAACGTGAAGAGTGGTTGCACAAATACTTCGTACAAGAAGCAGCATATGCTTACATGTATTGGGAAAGAACTGGTTGCGAAGTAAAGAAACTTGTTACTATTTCTGTGGCAGAAGACGGACAGACACAGGTAGTAGAAAAGTATGACAAGACACCTTACATTGATGTATTGTGCGAGTGGATTAAAGAGTTCCGTTACTACTTAGAGGGCATCAAATCGTGAAGGATCTTGAAGAGAATTTTATGACACAGAATAAGTTCAGTGCTCTCGTTGAGACCACAGTTCAGAATAACAATGGTCTTATAAATTATATTGAAGCAGTTGCATCAGTATGTGAAGAGTATGAGATAGAAATTGAAAGAGTTAGTAAACTCATTTCTAAACCACTCAAAGATAAGATCAAAGCAAACGCACAGCAACTTAACTGTATCAAACGAACCAGTAGAGGAGTATTACCCTTATGAATATAGAAGATGAAGACTTCTTTAAATCAGAAGTAGTCAAGGAAGAACTAGATGATCTACAAGAGTGTTATACTGAACTCTTACAGATGTCTCAGGGGTTTCAGTCATTTGATAATGAAGCACGACTAAACCATATTAATAAGACATTAGATCTGATTGCAAAACAGAAGGTATTCTATTCAAGACTGCAACTCATGGCAGGATATGTTCAAGTAAATAGCGAAGATGATACAGAGAAGTCAGAGATAAGTGAAATGAAAGATAGAATAGATCAGATGTCATCCATGTACTCTGGCGGAGGTAATCTGCTGAGTATATTGCAAGTCATGGAGGACAAACTATTAGGTTGGAAGAAGGACTTGCAGGATGGAAAGAGTGGTCACGACTTCCAGATATAGGGGGTTGTCATCGCATAAATAGTATGCTATCATTTATGGTGGCGAACATACCAAATACAAAACAATACGGAGAATACAGATGTCATTTTCATCGCTTAAAAAGTCTAGCAGTTCATCTATCAGTTCATTAACAAAAGAACTAGACAAGATGACTACTAAGGGTGGGGGCAAAGGTCCCGACGAGCGTCTATGGAAACCAGAGGTGGATAAAGCAGGCAACGGTTACGCAGTAATCAGATTCCTTCCTGCTCCTACAAAGGAAGATCTACCTTGGGCACAAGTCTTTTCTCATGCATTCCAGGGTCCTGGTGGTTGGTACATCGAGAACTCGTTGACTACTCTTGGTCAGCAAGATCCAGTCGGTGACCTTAACCGCGTGCTCTGGAATTCGGGTTTAGACTCAGATAAAGATGTAGCAAGGAAACAAAAGAGGAAACTCTCCTACTACTCAAACATCTACGTTGTAAAAGATCCTCTACATCCAGAGAATGAAGGAAGAGTCTTCCTTTATAAGTATGGTAAGAAGATACATGATAAGATTGCTGAGGCAATGAAACCTCAGTTTGAAGATGAAGATCCTATCAATCCTTTCTGTTTCTGGAAGGGTGCTGACTTCAAATTAAAGATAGTCAAGCAAGATGGATACTGGAACTATGATCGTTCTGAGTTTGCTTCTGCGGGTACACTCGGTAACTTCGAGGACACTAAACTTGAAGAGATATATAATCAGGAGTATAGTTTAAAAGATTATACTGAGGCAAAGAACTTCAAGTCATACGAAGAACTAGAAGCAAGATTGAATCTTGTTCTTGGTAAGGCAAGTCGTGCTTCTGCTATCAATGAAGACGACGATGGTTTAGATTATGAAGATAAGATTACAGAACCAGTTGAAGAAGTGTCTACTACTCCAACACCAGGGTTCGGTAATGCTGTATCATCATTAAAAGAAGAGGAAGATCCTGATCTATCCTACTTTGCTAAACTAGCAGAAGAATAATGAAAAAGATCGTACTTGCACTTGCAGCATTGTCATTTGCAACCCCTGCCAACGCACTAACTTGGGCAGAGTTTTGGGAACCGTTTGTTGAATACAGCAATCATCACCATCACTCTTATGACAGAGGTTATCATTATAATGAAGACAGTTGTCTGCCAGTGCATTACGATTATTACTACTATGTTCCTGGATACTATAATGGACGTCATTATGTTAAAGGATACAAACGTAGAGAGACGAGGACTAAGTATGTTAACTGTCATACACCCTCGCATCATCATCACTAACCCATATATTATTTCACTTTTGAAATGAAAAAAGGGGGGAAAAAAATTCGCGGTAATTTTTCGCCCCCAGGGTTTTTATAAATTAACATCATGTCTTGCGGTAAGAACGAACACTACAAAACTTATAGCGTCGAGTGGCATAGATATCGCTATCTTAAAGAAGCGATAGATAAGTACCTAGATGACTATATTGATCCCGAAGTTATTATGACTGATATTCGACATGTGCTCCATGATAGATCTCATGCTGCACGTCAAGAAGCATCATACATAGAAAAAATAGAATCGGAACTTTAAATGCTATCAACCCAATATCGACTCAGACTCGATAAAGTCTGCAAATTGATTGCCGAAGGAAAAGAGGTGAATCTTACAGAAATGATATGGGCACAAAAACTAGCAAAGTCAAATACTACTGCTGCCACATGGTTGCGTCAAGCACGACAGCGAGCAGCAAATCCCAACATGAAGAAGGGAGGGACGGACGATTTTCTGAATAGGATGGGATTAGGCGAATCCGACCCATCTGATTATAGAGAAGGATTCGACAGTGCTGACGATATAGGCGAATGGTTCAACCGCAAAAAACCTGATGATTGGAGACAACGTGACTAAACCTACTGAAAACTACGAACAACTAATTCAACGCTTCACTAAGCGTACAATGCAACTCAATGCCAGACAAGATGAACTAAAAGGTTGGTATGATGAGTATATCAAGAATGAGAGCGATCTGAAAAGATTAGAAGGTTCTATGCAAGCAATACAATACGTTGCATTTGGAAAAATGCCTGGGGATGGTAATCACGACAAATTCAAGGATCACACCCCAGAAGCATATAAGGCAAATATACCAGATCGTTACTAATGATATTTTGGATAGGATTCACCCTCATGGTCTTAAATGAGGGTTTTGTCATGATGAGACATATATCTCCTTTCTTTGATAATTTGAGAAAGAAGGTAATTAAGAAATTAGGAGAAAACGTGTGGTATCGTCTCCATGGCACTTTGGACTACACATGGATAGGACTCGTCACACTAGGATTGATAGTCAACTCTAATAGAGTTGTACATTTGAGTATATTGCTTATATTCTGGTTTGCGTCGTTTTGTATATTTTATCTACCACGTTATATTAGTAACCACCGTAACCGCCACCACCAGAAGAACTAGATCCACCAGAGGAACTAGATCCAGAACTGGAACTACTAGAACTAGAACTAGATGACGATGTATCGTCAGATGTTTGTGACGCAGTAGATGAAGCATCTGTGGTTCCTGCGACTACACCTGATGAGTTTACGTCAGTAGATGTAATAGTTGTAGTTTGAGTAGCACCACTTTCAGTTGTAGTGGTAGTAACTGTCTTATTTACTAATTCAATAGAAGAGGCGAAATCAACAGATGGTGTTAAACCGTATTCTGTTGTATATTCGTCTTTTTGTGTTATAAAGACCTCTTTGATGATATTAGGAGTTACCTTAATATCGGATTCTGGGTCTAATTCTTCATTTGGAGCATATTTCATCAAACTCTCAAATTCGTCAACAAAGTCCTCTATGTATTCTGGACGTAATAACCAAATATTTGATTTTGAGTCATTTATGCCTTTTTCGTACTCATAGTTAGAAACTGGATATGTGGTATTTGTCACAGTTGTGCCATCTGATCTAATATACCCCCAATTCTCATTTACTTGGATTCCTGCCTTCACAAGCACCTTTCCTGTATCTAAGTCTTTTATTTCATTCGTCTCATAATGATGTACACCAGTTGAGAACCTATATTTGTCTTTTACATAATCTTGGAGTTCCTGCTCAGACAAGGGCCAATCGTCATATACATTAATTATGTTGTTGCATAGTAACACAACCCAATCGTATAGTGAGTCTCCATATACGTTACTTGCAATAAGATCTGGTCTTTCGTTGTTAGCGATAGAATACTGTTGAAATCCAAGAACACTCTCCTGCATTTCTTCAATAAGAGTGCATTTTCTGAATATATTTCTTGCAATAACAGATGGTTCTACATTATTTTGTCTAAATGTAGACGTTCTGACTGCGACTCTTGGTAGATAACTGAAATATCCCATTATCTTCTGCTCCTACGTCTACCTCTTTGCCCCTCACGATTAATCGTTGGAGTAGTTGATCTATCCACTTGTAACCTCCCTTTCGGATTAGATGGCATACCTCTACCTGATGTACCTAAGTTAAAATTACCAGATTTAGTACCAAGGTTAGCAGTTGGATCTCTATCATCACCTGTAATCATGTTACGAGTAACAAATGCAGTCTCGTCAAATCTTAGTGATAACCTATATGACGCAGGACCAAAGTCTTGCATTGTTCCATCTTCACTTGCACCAAATCCTTGTCTAAGTGATGTATTCTGACCTGATGGTGTCAAATCAACATCCATACCTGTTAGCACCAAATTTGTAGGGAATCTTAGTAATGCTGCTAGTGAAGCGGGTTTGTTAAGACCTTCTCCTGCGATCTCTGCACCAAAACCCCTAGGTGTGTACCTTACTATCTCACATCCGAAGAATCTAGGGATAGTTAACCAACGAGCATTGATACCATTAGTATCGGGTAACATACTCTCACGCATACAACTTATTATCTCTTGTATCTCTACTGCTTCTTTGGGATTACGAGGTGACATATCAAAATCAAAAGCATGAGAGCGATAGTTGACCCCCTTAAACACAGTTTCTTCATAAGGGTTAAATACTTTTCCTTTCGCAAGTGCAGCGATATTCTGTTTTGATACATTACCTTCCAATCCTAACGCACCAGTGGCATTGTTAAATACACCAGCAATAGCACTAAATGCTATCTCTGTTTTACCACTATCTGCTGCCTGTGATAACTTAGGTCCTATTTCCTCAGCAGTTGCACCTTGTAGAACCTCTGCTCCTGCTGCACCGAATGCACCTAATGCTGCCTTTTCATAGTTAACACCATATGATTCTTTTAATTGATGTGGTAAATATAGATAAATTGTCTTATATATGCTATTCTTTTGAGTAGTGTCGTTACCTATTTGCTTTGCACCAGCACCTCCGCCCAATGGTCCTGATACATAGTTATATGGGTTTGCACCTGATTCTGGATCATAAACAGTAAATTTAAGGTAATCTATTGCCTTAGTACTGAATTGTGACTCTGGATTTATACTTTCGTCCCCTGCACTCGGTCCTCTCGGACTGGTCATGGGGTACATTAATCGTGTTTTTGCTGACATGGCATATTCTGGACGTTATAGACCTACTAACAAAAATAAATACAAGGGAGATCCTACCGCTATTATTTATAGGAGTTTATGGGAAAGAAAGTTCATGGTCTGGTGCGACAAGAATGAAAACATCTTGGAATGGGGATCAGAGGAGATTATCATACCTTATATCAGTCCTCTTGATGGGAGGGTGCATCGTTATTTCCCAGACTTTTACGTCAGAGCAAGGACTAAAACTGGGGGGACGCAGAAGTTTATTATTGAGGTCAAACCTAATAAGCAGACGACACCTCCCAAGCAACAACGCAGACGTACAAAGAAGTATATAACTGAAATCAAGACATATGCTATAAATGAAGCGAAGTGGAAAGCAGCAGTAGAATACTGCAAGGACAGACGTATGACTTTTAAGATACTTACAGAACACGAGTTACAAGTATGAGTGTATTCGAGGACATTAAAGATGCTACACAAGGTAAACCAAAGTCAAAGGACTGGTACAGAGGACAGTTATTTGGTGCATTAGACCCAGGTGAGGTCAAGGTAGGTGATTGCATATATTACAGTTATAGTGCTAAAACTGAGTCGTTACCGTTCTACGATACATTTCCAATGACTCTTGTTGTTGACATTGATCCTATAAATGGACACTTTTCTGGTGGTAACTTACATTATCTACGTCCAACAGCACGTCAAAGCATTGCAAAAACATGGGGTAGTGGTTCTATATCATATCCTATGCGTTGCCATCATAAATACTTTATAGGTAGGGCATCTAATATACGATTGGTTCCTGCTGTTGATCTCCGAGATTTCGTTCCACTACCGTCTGAACAGTTTGTTAGAGAACTTGGTGGTGTACGAGTAGAGATCCCTAGTAGTTTTATTTGGAGTAGGTTGTAGTGGACCCAAATAGTTTTAAAGAGTTTCAATCAATGATAGGTAGGTCAGCGGGTTCTATGCCCATGACCAGTAACCTGTATCAGGTTAATTTGGGTGCACCTAATATATTTGACTCAAAGATTTACGATCCAATAAAGGTAATAGAAGCAACAAGAACTGTTGACTACTATGCTAACAGTATTACTCTACCTAGTAGAGCAGTAACAACTGGTGAGTTGAATAATATAGGACAGATAAGAAGATTTGCAACAGGACAGACTGCATCAGAGATCAATATACAATTTATAGTTACAAAAGACCAGAGACATAGATATTTCTTTGAACAATGGTTGAATCACACAGCATCAGACTCAGATAACACAGTAGCATTCTATGATGACTATGTTATAGACATGGAGATCTTGAAGTTTGAAAATGGACCAGAAGGACATCAACAGACTGCTGCATATAAGATATTTGGTGCATTTCCATTCAATGTGGGTCAACTACAACTTGATAATGAACAAACAAACCTAGTACAGTTAGATGTTGCGTTTTATTTCGAGAGATATAGGATGGATCAGACCATGCCACAGACATTAAGGGCAAAACCTCAGATATATAAACCAAAAGACCTATATACTGACACAAGCATACCGAACTTCCTTGATACCTTCGTTGGAGACTTTCCTTCTCTTGGAGGAAATAGGTTAGTGTAAGTGCTATAAATAAAAATGATATTATAAATTCATCATGCCATTACCAAAACTTGTAGTGCCTGAGTATGACTGTAAATTACCAGTCACAGGGAAAAAGGTCAACTTTCGACCATTTCTCGTAAAAGAAGAGAAATTACTGTATCTCGCAATGGAGACACAGAAAGAGAAAGAGATGATCAAGGCAGTCAAGAATATATTAAAATCTTGTACTGATTTGAAAAGTGTAGATAGTCTACCAACATTTGAACTAGAATTCTTGTTCTTACAGATTAGATCCAAAGCAGTTGGAGAAGAGAGTGAGTTCAAGATAATATGTGAAGATGATGGTAAGACAGAGGTAGAAGTTACACTTGACTTAAACGAAGTTCAAGTAGACATACCAAAAGGTCATAAGACTATCATACCATTGAGTGACGACATCAAATTACAGATGAAATATCCAGCATTGGATGCATTCGTTGACCGTAATATGGTGGATAATCCAGATGTTGAAGATGTATTTGCTCTTGCAGCAGAGTGTATTGACAAAGTATATGATGGAGACGAGATCTATGATTCTTTCACATCGAAAGAAGCAAAGGACTTTATAGGTGACATGAATAATGCACAGTTTACTAAGATCCAGAACTTCTTTGAGACTATGCCGAAATTAACTCATACATTGAAGGTAGAAAATCCCAACACCAAAGTTGTTAATGAAGTGGTATTGGAGGGACTTGCTGCTTTTTTCGGATAGCATTAATGCATGACAGTCTTATGAATCACTATAAGACGAACTTCGCATTAATGCAGCATCACAAGTATAGTTTGACGGAGTTAAACGATATGATTCCATGGGAACGTGATGTGTATGTCAACCTATTAATAGGACACTTGAAGGAAGAGGAAGAGCGAATCAAGAGACAACAGAACAAGAATAGGACTTCTATCTAGTGGCAGCAACACTAAGAGAATATATCAGCGTCAAACCGCCTAGTGGTAATTCGGCACAGGTTAAAGCGATGCGTCCTCTTTTAGTCAGTCAGAATAGACTAGGTGGAGCAGTCACATATTTTGGTCAACAGATAAAAGATCTCAGTGAGATCATGTCGGTTCATGCAGATGTTTCTAGTGCATTAGTAACAGAAGAGAAAACATTATTAGACGACGAGCATGAACACCGTAAAGAATTAATCAAACCTTTAACTCCTATCTCCCCTTTGGTAGATCAAGGAAGAAAGAATGACAAAGCAGCAGAAGATGCACAAGAAGATGATGAGGAGGATGAAGATAGTAAAGACGTAGGTGAAAAGATAGCAGAGAAAGAAGAGAAAAAGTTGACATGGTGGCAGAGACTTCTAAAAGGTTTCGCACCCATCGTCAATTTTATTTCAAATGCATTTACAGCATTCGTAGCATATAAGGCATTTGATTGGTTGAGTGATCCTAATAACCAAAAGAATGCACAGACAGTATTAAAAGGACTAGGTGCCATAGTAGGTGCTGCTGCAAAGATTGCTGGTTTTGGTGTCTTTCAAGTCATGGAAGGTGTCACCAAAGTATTCGGTACCAACCCAGACAGTAAAGGTATAGGTAAGGTATTTGATAAGTTATTTGGTGTTTTACAGATATTTGGTGGATTAGGGTCATTATGGGCAGCGTCACGAATATTGATGCCATGGAAACTTGTAGGTGACTACAAGAAAATGAAGAAACTTGGTGATACACTAGGTAAAATCAAGAAGTTCTTCCAAAGAAAACCAAACGTACCAAAGGTAACACAAGGAAAAGGTGGAAAAGTAAAGGGTAAACCCAAAGCAAAGATTACTGGTAGTAAAGTTGGGATAGTAGATCGTGCCAAACAGTTTGGTAAGAAGAAGTTATCACAGGTAAAGAATCTAAAAAATAATGTGGTGACTAAGGTAAAAGGTATTCCTAAGACCATATCTAAGATAAAAGGTAATGTCACGAATATGGGTAAAAACATAGGAAACTTTGGTAAGAATGTATTTGCTAAGGGTAAGAACTTCCTAGGTAAAGCAAAGTCATTTGGAATGGATGCGATAGAGAAAGGTAAGAACATATACAAAGGTGCTAGTGAGTGGGCATCAAAGAATGTTGGTAGAATGAAGAACCTTGCAAAGAAAGCAGGAAAGGGTGTATTTGATTTTGGAAAGAACCTAGGATCAAAGATCAAAGGTCTCAAAGATATGGTGAAGAATCCACAGCAGATGTTCAAACCTGTAATGGAGAGGATAAAGGGTGCCATTAAACCTATTATAGAAAAGAACCCTAACATTAAGAAGGTACTGTCTCTTAAAAATGCAAAGACTGGATTGAAGAATGCAAAAGACTTTGCAATCAAGAATGTTAAGGTTGCAATGAAGAGCAAGGAGATGGCAAACCTATCCAAGTTCTTGAAAGAAGCAAAAGGAAGAGTAAAGATAGGTGGTATTGATAAAGTTATAGCAGCAGTCATGGGACTCATAGACTATGGTATGGGTGAGTCTCCTATCAATGCTATTGTAAGTGCAACATCTGGACTACTAGGATATGCTGCTGGTTTTGCAATCGGTTCACCGTTCGGTGGTTTCCCTGGATTTGTCACAGGTGCAGCAGGAGGTATGGCAGGAGAATTTATTGGTGGTCAATTACTAAGAGGTCTTGCCAAGTTCCCTGTATTTAAGAAATACACAGAGATAGAAGATCCACTTGCTAATGCATTAGGATTGACTCCAAGACCAATACTTAGAGACCCAGATGTAGAGAGACAAAACGTCAGAGATATGGAGACCCAGAAATTGATGAACAAGTATGATGATGAGGATGATCCAGAAATGGTTTTACCATCGGATAGGAAGGATATAGATCTTTCTGCTAATGGTTTTGGTGATGACACTACAAAGTATAGTCTTAACCAACTCTATATCATGGAAAGGGATGGTCATGAGGATGCAGCATCGTATCTAAATGCGAGAAGAAATATGCATAAAATCATGAATGAAAGGATGGGTGGCAATAATAAAGGTCATTATACTACCAAAATCACCAAAACTTATAAAGATAAACATGGAAAGGTTATCCATAAAGAAACTCAATCCGAGGGTTTCTCCAAAGGTGGTCTTGTAACTCCAAACCAAGATACAAGTAAGAAGATCAAAGGTAAACCAACTGTATGGAACAATCTCTATACAGAGATGACTAATAATATTAAGAATAAAGAGTCAACGAAAACACAACCTATGACAAGTATGGTTAAACCTATGGTTGATCCAAAGGTTAAACCAAAACAACTTGCAACTTCACCAACATCATCAATAAATAACAAGGTAGATACCCTTACAGGTTCATCAGAAGCAAAGGTTCAACGTGGCAAAGAGTCGACAACAACCACAAGACTTATGGTAATGAGACAGCACATTATACGTTCTGTACAAGCACCAGCACCAAAAGTTATTAATGCAACTAAATCTCCTAGTCCCTTAATCACATAATGGCAAAAGCAAGACTATACAAAATGGTAAACCCAGGTGTCATCAAGCGTGGTGGCATCACAGTTAAGGTTGGAGATAAGACTGTCACTCAACCAACTATCAATTTCTCTAAGAATATTAGTGCAATTAATAGTTTGGGTGCTACTGTTAATAGTATTGCAATACTTACACAGGATCTAAAAGATACATTTCAAGAATATTCACGAACCTCTATATCAAATTACGAAGAGCAACTTAATAAGAGAAGAGAACAATTAGAAGTAGAACAGAAGGAAAGGGATGATGCAGAACAAGCATTATTAACTGAACAGGGTAGAAAGAAAGATGATAAGTCAGAAGGGAAGCAGGAGAGTAAGTTAAAGACTGCATTAAAGGGTAGTCTTGGTGTTATGAAAAAGGTTGGGAAGGCAGCATTTGGTTTCCTAGAAAAGATAGCGAGTTTATTTGGTGGTCTTATTGGTAAGTTCATAGGTTATCAAGTGATGAAGTGGATGTCTGATCCACAGTCAGTTAAGAAGATGAAAAGTCTTATCCAAGGTATAGGAGGTATAGTCAAATTCTTTTCAACAGTTGCTGGTTTTCTAATCAGTACAGGACTGAATACTCTTGCAGCAGTTTTTGATCCAGAAACATACAAGAAGATATTTGAATTTGCTAAGTTCATGATAGGTTTAGCAATATTCCCAATTCCTCTTGCTATTAGTAGTATTGTAAAGTTTTGGAAATCAGGTAAATTACAGAAATCAGTAACACAATTTATGGAGGGTGTTGGTAATTTGTTCAAGGGATTGATGGCAGTGCTTGGTGGATTAGGATTAGGGAAGTTTATCACAGGTGGTGGTGGCGGTGACCCTGCCAAAGAATTAGAAAAACCAGTAGAAGATGAAGAAAGTGGTACAAAGAGTAATGCTACTCTTGAAGGGGGAAAGGTGACAGGTGGTAATATGACGCAAGAGCAAGCGCAAGCACAACTTAGATATATGGAACTTGAAGACGCGATGGAAAACGCTGCAATGAATCAGGATGTTGCACTATATGAGAAATTAGAAAAAGAACAGGCAGCGTTACCAGAATTTGCTAAGGGTGGTTGGATCAAAGGTCCTATGTCTGGATATCCTGTGTCATTAGATGGTGGTAGATCTACATCATTCATAGGACATGGTACAGAGTATGTTGCACCGAAGATGGCAGTAGGTGGTGGACCACTTGGACAAGCATTTGTTATACCATATGACACACCAGCAACACGAACAAATCCAGGGTTGACTAACACTAGACTGTTACAAGCAAAGTCTGCTGGATTTAACGTTGCACCTATGTCAGCGGGTGGACTATTAGAAGCGATTGGTAATACAATCAACGCACCAAACGTTCCTTATAAAAAGATTGAAAGTAAGATAGGTGCAGATAAAAAGACATGGGATACATTCAGAAATACTATTGCTGACATAGAGTCAAGTGGTAAGTATAGAGTATTTGGTGGTAACAATGACATGTATGATGGTAGATACCAGATGGGTTCACTTGCTAAAACAGATGGTGCACGCATGATGGGTATGAGAGACCCAGGTCATGATGAAGATCCTAAGAAGTATATGCGTGTTATGTTCAGAAACAATAAAGCACTACAAGAGAGATTGTTTGCTGGATTCACCATCGCTAACCACAACTATCTTTCCTCAGTGAAAGAATATGCAGACGCAGATTTACTTAGAAAGATGGAGATACTAGCGTATGCACATAACCAAGGATGGCAGGGTGCTAAGATTCATATAACACAAGGAAAGGTAGGTCAGGATTCCTTTGGTACAAAGGGAACTGAGTATTCTGATAGAATCAAATCAGCATTCCAAGAGGCAAATATAACACCCCCACAGATAAACAATACAAGTAATGTTACTAACCAGATAATAAACAAAGTTACACAGGTAAAAGAAGCAGTTAAAGGTTTAATGTCAGGTGATACTATAAACAATAATGCGTTAGATGCAACAGAATCAAATGAGACATCAATGCAAGTGATGGCAGGAGACCTCAATCCTATTGATCTATCAGAAGCACCAGCAGAAGCACCACCAGTTATATCAGGTGGAGGTGGTAAACCATATGAGATCCCTGCTAATGATTACATCAAACCAAGGTTCGGACTTCTTGCTGACCT
>CEOF01035549.1_pt1 | contig 17100 bp, 10 predicted proteins | sample 361311 | NCBI WGS metagenome assembly CEOF01 (sample SAMEA2619667, study PRJEB7988) | marine metagenome | biome: marine biome (ENVO:00000447); feature: surface water layer (ENVO:00002042); material: "saline water (ENVO:00002010), including plankton (ENVO:xxxxxxxx)" | depth 5 m
ATGCCAAAACGTTCGACTTCATATTCAATTGTAGCCAAACCAAAATCCACTAAATAGGAATTCAAGTCATCATCAACAAGAAAGTTATTGGTCGATAAATCTCCATGCGTAATCGCCAATCGATGTAGTCTTCTAACTAAACAACCACAATTAAATAATGCTTTAGAAATATTTTCTTTACTCGTATTTTGGTCTCTAAGAATATCAATTAGCGGCTTGCCAGGTAATCTTTCCATAACAATAATTCCACCGTCTAAGTCTAAATCCCAAATAGCTGGGACCTCTAATCCATCTTTCTTTGCTCGAATCAATAATCTCGCTTCTGATAACATTCTTCTAAAACCAAGGCGCTTCTCCAAATTTGGATGTCTCCAGCCTCTTTTTTTTCTAATTTTCTTAACTGCTGGCTTGCCCATCCATGAACCAGACCAGACTTCAGCCTCGGCACCAAGATGTATTTGCTCTTGCGGTTGGAAGACCATAACGAGCCCTTCATGCTTTAGTTTATCAAAATCACCTATTCACAATCATTGAAAAAGGATTACTTTTTCGGTATAGTTGAAAGCGATGACAATTTCATTACCGATGTGCTCGGTTGACTTTATGGATACCTCCTTGTCACCTGAAGAAGAAGTTATCTCTGAAAGGATAACTGAATTGAGGCAACAACTGGGAGATGATTTGCTAATACTTGGTCACCACTATCAAAGAGATAGTATAGTGATGCATGCAGATTTTTTAGGAGATTCTTTCATGCTAAGCCAAAAAGCGGCTGATTCTTCTGCTAAATTTATTGTATTTTGTGGAGTGCACTTCATGGCAGAATCGGCGGATATCTTAACTGATGATGACCAAGTTGTAATTTTACCGAACCTTCGAGCAGGATGTTCTATGGCTGATATGGCGAATTTGGCAGATGTTACCAGATGTTGGAATGAACTCCTCGAAAATTCTGATTTAAAAGACCCTATAAATCGTAAAAATCCAGACTCTCCGGTTCCAGAAAATGAAAATTATCTTATTCCTGTTACATATATGAATTCTAGTGCCGCATTGAAAGCATTTGTTGGAGAACATGGAGGCATTGTTTGCACTTCTTCCAACGCTGAAGGTATTCTAAATTGGGCATTTGATAGAGCAGGCAAAAATGGTAAAGTGTTATTTTTCCCTGACCAACACTTAGGTCGTAATACTGGTTTGGCAATGGGGATACCGATTGAAAAGATGACAACATGGACTCCAGGAGAAGAAAAAGACGAATTAGGATGGCGTCAAATAAATGATTCAAGGCTTATTTTATGGCATGGTTTTTGCTCAGTTCACAAGAGATTCACTGTAGAGCAGATTGATCAATTTAGACTAGAAAACCCAGACGGTCTAGTTGTAGTTCATCCTGAATGCCCTAGAGAGACTGTTGACGCAAGTGATACAAATGGTTCAACACAATTTATTAGAAATTTTGTCCAACAACAAGCACCAGGTACCTCAATTGCAATTGGAACAGAAATCAATATGGTTGCTCGACTAGCCAAGGAACATCCTGATAAAAAAATTGAGTGTTTGGATGATAAAATATGTCCATGCTCAACTATGTACATGATCCACCCAGCCTATTTGATGGATGTACTTGAAAGAATAACTGAAGGTGAAATTCCAAATCAGATTAAAGTTACAGAAGATGTCCAAAAAGGTTCATTACTCGCTCTTGAAAGAATGCTTAGCATAAAGAAATAGAATCATTCTTCCTCTCCTCTACGTTCTTTTTTGGCCTCATGTTGCCTCTGAGAGAGATGAACAAATACAAGGATAATACCCAATACAGAGCCTATTTGAAGTAAAATATTGGAATATGTTTTCAATTCTGGAGTCCAAGAGTGTATCTTAATCACAGAACTATCTCCGCTTTCTTCAAAGTATACCAAGTGATTTTCTAGAACTATTGGCCCCCACTGATTAATTTTATCAGATGTTAGAGTATGAGTATAATTGGTTGTGAGATTCAAATAGTAAATTTCTCCGTCAAGATATTCATCTAAAGGCAATGTTGGATTAAGGTGATCATAACCAGACCATGCAAGTATTCCGTTAGAAAGAGAAGGATCTACAGCCGAATATTTCCCATCACCAACAATCCATTGCTCATTTGAAGTCCTTTCAAGAATAACTATTCTATCCACACTACTAACATTAATTGTCGAAACTATGTACGATGTATCAAACTCAATCTGTGTTATTGAAGCATTAATCATATCGACAGGAGTACCCCACTGTTCCAATACTTCATCTTGCTCTTCGGGTGCAGTTGCATTCATTTCATATGCAATAGAACCTAAAGTTCCAATTCTTCCAATATTTATCGAAGTCTGACTGGACTGTGTTATGTATGCATATTCTAAGCCATTAGTAGAAATTAATGAGATATCTTGATCTGTAATTCCGAGTTGGATTTCCTCCCCACTCAATGAAATTGCAGAAATTTCTCCACCAGATAGAATCAAAATAACATCTTCATCGTTGGTTGAGGTAATCAAAACTTGTTCAGGATTATTTACCGGGTATTCAAGTAAAATTTGGTCGGGATAATTGACATCTACAACAAATAAAACTGTATCATTAGCCATTACTAAGTTTGAACTTTCAAGTGAATATGAGGAATTGAAATTCATTAACGGTTGAATTACTTGAATAGCATCTTCACCCACTTTTGAGATATCTTGAACTAAAATTAAGGCCCCTAGTTCGCTTCTATTGTCTAAAGTAACTAGCCAACCATCTGCTGCAGAAGCCCCTTCAGGCGCTTCAGCGCCGCTTGCTGAAAGAGATTGATGTGTCAAATCCCAAGTGATGACCGATACCACCAATATCATCAAAGCTATGGCAAGTATTCCGGTTTGTTTGGCCTTAGGCTTAATGAAGGTCTTAACTAATTTAGTTAGTTTGCTTGAAATTATGGAAAACGCTTTCTTAGGGTTGGTTAAAACTGTAACTAATCTAGAATTAATGGTTCTTTCATCAAAAATTTTCCACCATGAAGTAGAAGTCCTCTCTGCCATTGAGACAGCAGCAGAAGCAACTAACATTCCACCAATGATATCTAAAATCCAATGAATTCCGAGATATATAATTGTGAAACAAGTCAAGATTGTATATCCTAATACTATTTTTCGATACAAAGACCATCTATCATCTTCATCAAACCTCTTTAGACAAAGCCAAACTGAAAAAGGTACGCCAATATGTAATGAAGGCATACAATTAGTAAATGGGTCAATTCTTCTAAACCAATCAGCAATTTCTGGATTTAAAGAATAGGCAAGTGTGTCCATTTCAGGTATGTAATCGCCTGTAACTCTAACATTGAAGAATAGGTAAAATGGAATTGCAAAAATATAGACCCATGCGATAGTTAGTGTCACTCTATCAGAGATCCATCTATCATCAAAATATGCAAAGTAAAATACAGACACATAACATATGAACATAAAACCTGCAACATAAAAATGTGTTAGAAGAGTTGTTAACCATTCTGCTTCAAAGAATTGCTGAAGATGTAAAACTAAATCTCCTTCAACAGCATAGATCCATGGCGTCATATCTAGACCTGTATTTGCCATCAGGATTCGATCAACTTGGTCTAATCCGTCTTTAGCATTATAAATCATAAATAGCATAAGGATATGAATCCAGTATCTACGGAAAAAATCAACAAAGGTCGTTAATTTTAATTCCATCCAAGGTGGCTTAAAAACTGGAAGAAGGATTACACCTAATGCTAAAGCACTAATCATCCAAGTGAGATAGATGCCATCCATGGAATGTCCTCCATGTTTACGGCATAATGATTATACATCAAACCCTCGCATAAATATTCACACAAAATGCGATATTTCGCTACCATACTCCATGCACATAGGCTCTTCCATCATCGGGGTCTTGATTATTTGCTAGAGCCCAAATTCTTTCAAATCGATAAATGCCACTAGAACAGCCAGAAACCCATTCAAACGAAAGAGCGTATTTGCCTACTGTTTTGACCTTTGGCTTTTCTGGCGATAATGCTTCTATTTGCCTCCTAAGAGACATACTAGATTCATCTTCATTTCTAAGAGGAGAGCATTTCGCACAAGGACAAGAATACCTAATGTCATCATATGTTACTGTGAATTCTTCTCCAGATTGATATGTTAGTAACATATCTAAATCTCTTCTTTCAAGTCTAATCAATTCAGGTGGATTATCGGACATGTAATCACTCAAATAATCTCTAATCCGGAACTTGTAGAATTACCGATTTGATCAATAATTGAATCTACAACCTTAGAAAAAGCAATTGCTGATTCTCCATCAGGCTCGCTAACAATACGATGAACTCCATCATCGCTACCTCTAACAAATCCTGGGTCAAATGGTAATGCTCCTAAGAATGGGACTCCAAATTCTTCGGCGGTGGATTTACCTCCACCCTGCTTGAAAATATCTAATATCACACTGAAGTTTCCATCATCATCAGTTGTGGCGCTATGCGATTTACCGCCTGGGCCCGATATTGTCACTTCGGAATTTGAAGGCCCATTTCCTCTTATGGTATATCCGCTCATATTTTCTACAACACCAAGAACTGGAACTTTCAAAGATTCCGAGAAAGTAATCGACTTTCTACTATCTAAAAGAGCAACGTCTTGAGGTGTAGTAACAATTACCATACCATCTATATCAGGTAATGATTGAGCAACTGTTAGAGGTTCATCTGACGTCCCAGGAGGGAAGTCAATGATTAGATAATCCAATTGCCCCCATTCGACATCACCAATGAATTGTTGAATTGCACCTAGTTTGATAGGCCCACGCCAAACAACAGGAGTATCTTCATCCTCAAGTAAAAATGCCATTGAGATAACTTTCACGCCTAGATGTCCTTGTGCAGGATGAATTCGACCTTCCTCAACATGTAATCTTCTACCATCGAGACCCATCATTTTAGGGACATTAGGGCCGGTTATGTCTATATCTAAAATTCCAACTGAATGTCCTCTTTGTGCTAGAGATAGTGCGAGTCCTGTTGAAACTGTAGACTTTCCCACTCCGCCTTTACCAGATAAAACCATGATCTTATGTTTTATTTTTCTACCAATTTCCTGCATAGACATTTTTCTTTTCATCTGTGCATATGCCTGCTCCATCTGTTTCTGCTGTTGAGGAGATGCTTTTTGGTCTGCAACAGCCTCTGAATTAGGGTCATGAACTGACAACGGTGATTCCGCCATGGTAATAAGACATAAGAGACCTACTTCAAATCATGCTTTGCCAACCAAAATCTTTCAACTAAAAGATGGCAAAAAATTGCCACCAATGGCCAGTAAATAATCTGTAATGCCCAACTCATTTCTGAATACGCCCAACCTAGTCCAATTGATAATAAAATGGATATTCCGCATGAATACCTGTTTACTGTGACTCTGTTTGATAAAATATTTCCAAAATAAATAATCATAATTCCAACAAAGAAAGTGATTATAGTGATAGTAATTGCTACCAATCTAAATAATATCTCATAATCATTGGCTGCAAATACAATGTGTAAGGCAAATAATAAGGCATAAAGAAGAAAATATACAAGACTGCCTTTTAGCAGTTGGATTGTTAGAATTCCTCTCATATCAGTCCGAGATAATAGGTCTAGAAAATATTTGAGATTCAATATATAGAAATTAATTATATATCTTTGATAGTTACAAAAATCATGCGGCTTCTCTTTGTTTGTGTTGGAAATTCGTGTCGTTCACAAATGGCTGAAGGTATTGCCCGTTCCATGGGCCATGAAGCGGACTCAGCAGGGACGCATCCAGCAAAGAATATTGCCGTAAATGCTGAAATCGTATTAAATTCGAAAGGAATCTCTACCGATGGAATGAAACCTAAGAGCGTCGATTTATTTTCTCCTGACGATTATGACATGGTCATCTCAATGGGCTGTGGAGTTCATTGCCCAGCAATGAAAATTGACCAAGACTGGGGATTAGATGACCCTGTCGGGCATGAATTATCAGTTTATGAAGAAACAGCAAATGAAATTGAAAAGAGGATTAAATCTCTCGCCAATCATTCTTCTTCTTGAACAGGAATTTCACCTATTCCATCTAGCTCAATATGAAGGACGCTTACCGTACGTTCTCTACCTTCGTCTGTAGGTAATACTTCAGAGCCACAGGTTATGCCTTTAATCACCACTTCTTCAGGTAAACCTTGAGCAATAAATCCACTCCTTCTTCTACAAACTTCGGCAACATCTACCGCTCTTCCGATAGTTGCCCCCCTAGCTACAAGTTGTAAGTTTCTATCTCCAGCTTCCATAGCCATTACTACTGCACGCACATATGCATGGAGTGGTTTCTTGCCAACAAAAATTGTTCGTCGTTCAGTCATATCGAGCCCTAATTAGCCATAGTCTGACAGGCGTTAAAGGTTACCATTTGTCTTACTATCAATTTGGTGCGAGCGCCGGGACTCGAACCCGGGTTCAGGCGTTGGCAACGCCCGGTGATAACCACTACACTACGCTCGCAGATGTAACTCGCCCACTGAACGGAGGTATAAACCGTTATCGCTTGAAGAAATTATTCAAATCCGAAACGGTCTCCACCTAAATCATCATCATCCTTGTTTCTAAGCAACATGGCACTTACTACAATGATTGCAATTACTAAAATTCCAAATATTCCTAAAAGCATTTCAGTAGATAATGAAGCATCTTCAAGTCCCGGGACTATAGAGGTTTGATCTTCAACAGTAATCGAAATTGGGACTTGAGAGGTTACAACATCGTAATTATCAGCTGCTTGAACTAGAACTTCATGAGTTCCAAGTGGAGTGCTACTTCGGACAGATAGTTGTACGGAAAAATTACCATCGTTGGCTACTCTATCGCCATTGGTTCCATCATCATACATCGTAGTCCAAACTCCATCATTACCAAGAGGAGCAAAAACTCCTAAATCTGCTCTTGCGTTTAAAACTCCATCCGCGTCAAATATTTGGATTTCTAATATTTCAGTCGTTACTGATTCGGATCTAGAAATTATTTTATTTTCAGGAACCGTGATTTCGGGTGCAGAATTCAGAACTCTTATCTCCACAGGCACTGAAATCTCATCTGAAATGTAATGTGGACCTCTTGGGTCTAGACTGTTAGGTTGATCTTGATACCAAACACTTGATGTCCCAATTTTTCCAACTCCATCTTCTAAGATAAATTCAATGAATTGATAGCCTGGAGGCATACCTTGAGGTATTGAAATTTGTCCAGCCCATACCCCTGAATTATCAATTAATGGAACTAAATCCCCGCCATAGTTTCGTAAATCGATACTAATATTGCTGACACCATGACCATCATACGCTTCAGCATTTACAACCAATACTGTCCCTCGATATCCGACGTTGGGTAATATTTCAACGGAAGTTAATCGGGGTGCTTGGTTTACTACTTCTATTTCTCCAACACCTTGTGAGGTTACACCAAATTTATCGGTAGCAGTGATAGTAATTTCAATAATACCGATTTCCAATCCTGGAACTAAAATTATCGTTGAGTAAATATCGTCTCCAACCGACTGATCTCCATCTAACCCTCTGTCATTCATCTCAACTAACCCTCCACCGATAGGTGTTAAGTCGGCTACAACATCGTCAATATTCCAGTCAACATCAGTAATATTTGCAACTAATAATGAACTGCTTCCACCTTCTCCAATTACTATTCCTTGTTGTAAGAAAATCTCTCCTATTTGCGGAGCAGAATTCTCCTCGATTGTGACTACTGAAGGAGATAGGACTCTCTCAAGTAACTGGGTTTCGTTAAGGTATGCAGTTTCATTTTCCTCTCCAAACGGAATTTCTAGAGTCCTAATTACACTTGAAATTAAACCTTTGAGTGGACCTTGGTCAATTATTGCACCAGAGGCATATCCTCCACTAGTACCCTCGTAGATCCCCGTCCAAGTGACAACATGGAAATTATGACCATCTCTCGGGTCATTAGAAAGGGATTCTGCTTCAACAACTAGTACCAATCCTTCTTGGCCGTTGAGCCTAATATTGTCTCCTGGAATCATAGGAATAGGCATTAATCCTGTTTCTCTAGATATTGTAATATTTCCTAAACCTTCTTCCGCTTCAGGAGCAGTCGCGTCTATCCTAATTGGGCTTCTCTCGGGTAATTCATCGCCGCTAGATGCGTCTGCGCCAGTTTCTTCCCAAACTAATCTAACAGTACGATTATCCCATTCCGATTGTACTACTTGATAATCCCACGATTCATTATGATTAGCACCTATTCCAGCACCGTCAAAGAAATTTCCTCCATTGACACCAGTCAGATTAAACCAACTTTCTTGATGAATGACATTGACTAAGAAAACTTCACCACTAGCATTTGCTTGATTACCCGTTTCCTCAATGTACCTAACTATTCCAAATGAACCTTGAACGTCTCCGGCGATATCACCATCAACATGTAAATTATCGATTTTAGTCAACCCATCTTCAATCAGTGAATGGAAATCATAAATTGTTCCGTTAATCATTACCGATGATTCGTTGTCTTGTTCTTCAAATCCAAATGTTCCACTACCAATTAATTCCTCTTTATGCAAAGTGCGAATACCATCTTCCCACCGTTCTGATGAGGTTAGACCGTCTAATGAGATATCTAATCTAGTTCCTTCTTCAATGATTACTAAATCGGCCAATGCTTCAAATTGCTGATCCTGTAGTCTTCTGACTCCGTCCTCGTCCCATGTTTCAAGATAAAATACACTCACTTCACCATCAATATTTGTCGAAGATTCATTCGACTGCTCAATAGATGAAACATTAAGAATACCAGTTGCCTCAAGTCTTAGACGTTCTGAAATACTCTCTCCAACCATAGAACGATTCAGCCAAGCATCAGAAACATTAGCCAAAATATGTGTTTGTGTTTCTCCATCATCATCTACTAAGCTTAGCAATCCATGCCCTCTTGCATCAAATATTTGAGTGGTCAGTACCCCTCCAACTATGGTCTCATTTTTCCAAATCGAATCAAGAATAAGTGAAAGATTATTTGTCGAACCATTGGTGGATTCTAGAGTAATTAAAGAACCATTCCCGAGTTCCCATGAGTTTACAATATTCCCTTCTCTTTTTTGCCAGCCTTGACCTTCAAAATCTAAGAAGAACCCTTGATTACCGTCATCATTGTCATAGGCTTGGTCTAAATCCCATACCGTAGATAACATGATTTCATGGTCATCCATAGGTTGATTCCATGTTCCGATAGTAATTTCTCTTTCACCGATTACTGGGACAATAATTTGTCCGTCAACGCTATTGATTTGAACTGTAATATGTACTTCGTCACCCAACAGTAGAGTTGTATTAACATAAATATCTACTACTCGATTTGAATCAATACTCTTCCATTCCTGTTGAAAGTATGTAGGTATTTGTGAGCCATTTCTAATTTGATCGATTTCAATATCGACTTCATAAGAGGCATTATCAGAAAATGTGACTCTGTAAGCATGTGCATTATTTCCGCTATCATCTAGAATCCATAGGACATTGATTTGAGGTTCATCGGCTGTAGTAATTTGTGCGGATGCTAGAAGAGGGGAACAAACAATCAGAAAAGAAACAATAATAGTTGAAACAAGTCGCTTGCTCATGTTAATATCTGTAACCTACTACTCTTCAATACTTACCCTTCCTAGCATCATAAAATTAACCACTTAACATTGAAATTAGTGCGGCGGTTTCATGAAGGATAAGCGACCCCCCCAATATTGTAGGAGAGGCTATAATGGCTATGATTAACATCACTTTACCTGATGGAACTGTAAACGAGTATGTTTCGGGAATTACTTGCGCTGAAGTTGTCACTGATGCACTTGGCAGGAAGCATGGCTGCTTGGCTGCTAGAGTTGATGGTATTGAGAAAGACATGTCACACCAATTAGAAGAGTCGTGCAATGTTGAAGGAATTTTATCCAATTCAGATGAAGGAATTCATATCCTAAGGCATAGTGCTGCACACTTGTTAGCCCAAGCAGTAATGGAATTATATCCTGAAGCAAAACCAACTATTGGACCCGCGATTGAACGAGGATTTTACTACGATTTTGCAATGGAACCAATTACCGAGGCTGACCTAAAACCAATTCAGAAAAAAATGCAAGAATTAGCAAGGAAAAATTTGACAGTGGAAAGAATTGAATTAACTGATGATGAATTGCAAAATCACTTCATTAGTAATCCCTACAAATTAGAAATAATAAATGATAAAATCGAAGATGGCGGTGGATCTACTATTTACAAACAAGGCGAATGGTATGACCTTTGTCTTGGACCACACGTCCCAAATACCTCTAGACTGATGTTTTGTAAGTTAACAAGTGTTTCTTCAGCATATTGGCGTGGTGACCAAGATAGAGAACAATTGGTTAGAATTTATGGAATTGTAGAACCAACCAAAGATGCATTGAAAGCAACTTTACATAGAATGGAAGAAGCAAAGAAGAGAGACCATAGAAAATTAGGTAAAGATTTGCAACTATTCCATATTGATGAAGAGGTTGGTCAAGGATTGATTTTATGGACTCCAAGAGGCTCAATTGTCAGACAAGAATTACAAGATTTTATTGGATTACACCTTCGAAGACAAGGTTATTCCCAAGTATTTACTCCACATATTGGTAAGTTAGATTTATACAGAACTTCTGGACATTTCCCCTACTATCAAGACTCACAATATCCACCATTGGTTGAGCGAGATTTGATGAAAAAATTATCCGATGAAGGTTGTTCATGCTCTGAATTATCAAATATGATGAAAACTGGTGATATTGAGGGATACATGCTTAAACCAATGAATTGTCCTCACCACGTCAAAATCTACTCTTCAAAGGCACGTTCCTACAGAGATCTACCACTAAGACTGGCTGAGTTTGGTACTGTATACAGGTGGGAACAATCGGGAGAAATATCAGGAATGACTCGTGTTAGAGGATTCACTCAGGATGATGCTCATTTATTCGTTACTGAGGATCAAATCGCTGAAGAAGTGTTGGGTTGTATCGAACTTGTACAAATTATTTTTGACAAATTAGGTATGACAGATTATAGAGTCAGAGTAGGCCTCAGGGACCCTGATTCTACAAAATATGTCGGTGAACCTGAACGTTGGGATAAAGCAGAAGATGCATGTCGTGCTGCAGCTGAATCCCTTGGAGTTGACTGGTCCGAAGAGCAGGGAGAGGCTGCTTTTTATGGCCCAAAAATTGACTTTGTTGTCAAGGATGTTATCGGTAGAGAATGGCAATTGGGAACCGTTCAAGTAGACTATAATCTTCCAGAAAGATTTGATTTATCCTACAAAGGTAGTGATGGAGAATTACATCGACCAGTAATGATTCATCGTGCTCCTTTTGGTTCAATGGAACGATTTTGTGGTGTTCTAATAGAACATTTTGCTGGCAAATTCCCAACTTGGTTAACTCCTACACAATGCCATATCATTACAATCTCTGAAAAACATAAAGAGTATGCACATGAAGTTGCAAGAGTACTGAAAGAAAATAATATTAGAGTCGAAATAGATGATGGCGATGATACTATTGGAAAGAAAATTCGAACTCATAGAAAATTACAACCAGCATATATGATTATTCTAGGAGACGGTGAGCAAGAGAGTCGTACTGTTAGCCTAAGAGCGAGAAATGGGGATCAAGTCTCTGGAATTACTCTGGATGATTTTATTTCTCAAATTGGAGAAGAAATTTCTAACAAAATACCGGTCCCAAGTCTAGCAGTTAGTGATGATTAATTTTGAGGTGATAATATCGCTGCACCGCCAATAATAAATGAAATTTCTCCAATTATTGCGGTCCCTTTCCTCCTTGCCGGAATTACCTCTTGGCTTTTTTGGACACAAGTAGTTCCAAGACAACTAAGAGGGCTACAAGTAGCATTTCAAACGGGTGAAAAAAGGTATGAAGTGCACAATGTAACTTCTAGTGTCGAAGATGTGAAAAATCTGCTAAAAACTCAAGGTATGAGATTCGGTGTAACTACCTACCTTTTTGCCTTAACAGGTGCCTTAATTCTATTCTTTGAATTTATGATGACTAATTTTGACCTTTCGGAAGGTTACCACGCATTATCAATTTCTATCGGATTATGTTTTATTGCGATTCCTGCAATAATTTCCAGTGGTTCATCACTCGGTGCTCAAGTGATTAAGCCAATCGGGCAAGGAAAGGCTACTCTGCAAGATTCAAATGTTTGGAGAAGTTATTCTTATGTGTTATTAACAATATTATGGATGGCTTTAGTATTAGTATTGGGACTAGTTCTTGATATTCTTGATGTCCCTAGTTTTAGAATCTTTAGCATTTGTACATTCTTTGCTTTCTCTCCAGCAATTCTTGCTTATGGAAGAGTATTAGGGTCATCTTGGCAAGCACTTAGACAGTCTTCTCAGAAAATCGCAAAGGGAGAGGCCTCAGCTTTCCATAATCACAAGCCAAATGCAAAGCAACAAGCAATAGCCTTAATCGTTAATATCAACCTTATAGCAATGCCATATGTTGCATTAAATACTATTATTTCGATCCTAGCTCTATCAATAGACCCGAATATGTTCACACATTCAGATCGTGTCCTAAATCTTCCAGAATACCGGCCACAGTCATCGATAATGGAAGAAGGAGGAATTCTAGGTTTCGCTTTAATTGAACTTTTTTCATTCATACCTGAAGACGGAATTAGAGTACCAATGGTCACAATGGTTCTATTATTTCTGCTTATGAACGTAGCACTTATCGGTTTCTTATTTGTCTATGAAGTTGCTAGAATTCTGTTCTTAGATGTGCAAGATGTTTCTGGGAAGGGTGGCATAAAACTAGCAGATAGCCGTCTTCTAAGAGCAGAACGTTCACAACAAGCCAAGGTTTTGAATTTCTGCTTCACTGGATTTGCTGGTCAATCTATGCTTCTTCTTGCTTTAGCGATGATTACCTTTTGGGATTCTAGTTTTCTTCCCCAAGGAGAACAATGTGGAATTTGGGAAAATAGTGTTTGTACTACATTAACCAAAGATGCTCTTGAAGAATTGACATGGATGCTATCATCTGGTGGTCAAGTCGCTTTTATTGTAATCTGGGCACGTTCTAGAAAGATTGGCTCTAGTCTAGAAGATATTTCATTTGATGCTTCAGTCGGAGAGGACCGTGCTAGAATGGCTCAATTGGAAGACGTGATTTATCTCAAACAAAAGGCAATACGTAATCTGATTATGGAAGATGACTGGGACCGTGCCCTAGTTAGAATCGATTCGGTAATGGAAGGTTATGGAGAGCAATTGGAAGGATTAGATTTGGTTAGAAAAACTGATGCCATGATGGAGATTTATGCTGCTATGGGACGTTGGGATGATGCAGAAAATAATGCTGTTTCCATTCTTGCATTAAGAGGCGGGCGAGAAGCGCAAATTGCAAGGTTGATTTTGGTCGCTGCTAGTTTAAGTCAAAGAGACTTGGCTGAAGCAAAACCTAGATTACAAATGATTCCAGATGATGATGTTGAATCTGCAAGACTAAAGTGGGTTGCTTCACTATTACAACCCAAAAAGAGGAAACTAAATTCATCTGTTGCTTCTCTCTTGTCACTCGATCCTCTAACCAAAAGAAATATTGATTTGATAAATAGATTCGAACAAAATATTGCTGTCTCATCGATAAAAATGAGAAATACTCCCGAAGACAAATTATTGATTTTAGGAGATGTTGCTAGATTGAGATTAGAGGGTCGTTCCGGAGAAGCACTGAACTTAATCGAGCGATTCATCAAGAAATATGATATTAAGAAATGGTCTCATGGCGAGGTAGTTAGAAGTTTACTCCACTTAGATGAAGGAAGAATCAATACTGCAACAAATATCGCTGAATCCCTAGGAAAAGAGCGTTCAAGACATCCTCACTTGAGAAGTCTGCTTAGGTATCTAGAATCTGTAGGAGAAACAATTTCTGCAAGTAGTGAACCTACCGGAATTGAATGGTTAATTGACTCTGGACTTGATTGGGTACAAGCATGGCCATATCGTCATACAGTTGCACCAGCTCCAGCATTGGTTACTAAAGACCTACAAAGACATGCTTGGAAGGCAAATGGGTGGATTGCCCATTCGATGGAAGATACTCTAGATAAAGCAAAAGAAAAAGGTAGCAATGGATGGAAGTTATTGTCCAAATATAAGGATGAAAGAGACTTCCCTCCATGTATATTTACCCACCTTACAGGAATAATTGTCACCATCGGCGGGATGCCTGTCGACTTAGGATTACCAGGAGATATGAATCTCAAAGCAATACGTGATGCAGGATTATTAGAACTGTAATTATCCCCAATTACAAGGTTCAAGAATTTCTTGCCCACCCATATGTGGTCTCAATACCTGTGGGATTACAACTCTTCCATCTTCTAGTTGATTTTGTTCCATAATTGCAACCAATGCCCTAGATGTTGCTACTGCAGTTGAGTTTAATGTATGTGCTATTGGTTGCCCTGAATGACCTGGTTGCCCATAACGAATCTGTAATCGGTTAGCCTGATAGTCAGTACAGTTAGAACAAGATACTATCTCCTTGTATTGTTGAGCACCTGGAATCCAAGCTTCGAGATCATACTTCTTAGCAGCAACTGTACCCATATCCCCAGTACAAATATTGACAACCTCGTAGTGAATTCCTAATTCATCCCACAAATCAATACAATTTTTCAATAATTCTTCCTGTAATTCCCATGAATCTTCTGGCTTCGAAATAATTATTTGTTCAATTTTGGTAAACTGATGGACTCGCCAAATTCCTAAATCTGACTGTCCGTGAGAGCCAACCTCTCTTCTAAAACAATTAGAAACTCCTACTATTTTCAATGGTAATTGTTCCTCAGGAATAGTCTCACTCATGAACATAGAAGTAAGAGGATGTTCAGATGTTGCAATCATATAGTAACCATCTGGTTCAATACCATACATGACAGTTTCAAAGTCACCCAAGTCTGTAACTCCCTCGTATGATTGCCTATTCATCATTACAGGCGGTTGGACAAAAGTATAACCTCTATTTCTTATGAAATCAACAGCATATTGTTGAAGAGCAAATTCTAAACGGGCTAAATCACCCTTAAGGAAAAAGAATCGACTACCTGTTATTTTTGCAGCCCTTTTGAGGTCAACCCACTTATTCATCTCAATAAGTTCGTTGTGAGTTCTAGGTTGGAAATCAAATTCAGGTTTTTTACCATGTACACTATGCAAGGTATTTCCCGATTCATCAGCCCCAACTGGGACATCATCATGAAGAATATTTGGAATAGACATTCGGATTTTATCTCGTAATTCAAGCGTATCATCAGTTTGTTTTTCTAATACTGAAATGTCTTGACCTAGACTGGCAACTTCATTCAAAATTTGTTCGGCTCTAGCATTGTCACCAGACTTTTTAGCCTCTCCAATTCCTTTGGCTGCAGTGTTTTTCTTTTGACGCAGTTGATTCGTTTCATGTTGTAGTGATAACCATTTTTTGTCAAGGTCGATTACTTGATCGATTTTATCATGGTTTATTCCCCTCTTATCATGGTCAGCACGGATTAAATCCGGTTGTTCTCTAAAGATATGAATTCCAAGCATATTTATCCTACCATGTAATTCCTAATTCAAAAATTGTTGTCCCGGCAAAAATTAATCCACCGATGAAATATCCAAGTATTGCTCCTCCGTTAAGAAGTGGTAAACCTGCTTGTGCCTTACCTCTAGCAACATAGGTCATCAAAGCAAAATATCCTAATAATCCACCAAATAATGTGAACATTGCAATCTTAAAACCATAATCAGAATCGAGCCATTGTACTGAAGATAGAACCAGCATCCCTGGGAAAATAACATCGCCAAGGCCCATAAACATGGCTTCCTTATTTTTCTTGACCTTAACTTTCTTGCCTGGCATTTCAGACATAGGAGGTAGTTCGACCGGATTATTATCAGATATCGATACTTTTTCATCCTTGAATGAGTATCCTTTATCTTGAGGGGCGACCAATAGTATTGGTAGTTGTAAACCTATCATGGTGTCAGCAAGTTCAAGCATATGTTTAGACTTGTAAACTGCCCATGCATCATATATTGCGGCAAGAATCATGAATATTATAATCAAGGTCGGTACAAATGCTACACCTAGCATAACTATTACTCCAGCCCCAACTAAAACTCCAACAGTGTTAACAACATACCATTCACTATGTAGATAGAGAAGTATCATTAATAAAATTGCAACAAAGATTCCTATGTAAAAGGGAACTTCATACAATTGTAATCCTTCTAAAGCAAACATATCATCAGTAATTTCTCCGCTGGTTATTTCAAAATTTGAGTCAGCATTAATTGAGTAAAATTCAATTTGATCTGAATTATTATTTGCAAACACACCTAGAGAGAAATTTTCATCAACTGGGAATGAAATCTTATTTTTCAAAATCTTGGTGTGAAGCCAATGTGAATTTTCATTTGAGGTAATTAGTAAATCTGTATAACCAGAATCATCTAAATCAGTAATTTGAACATTCTGAATAGAATCAACAAAACCTTCCAGGTTCATCTTATCTTGAACTGTAAAGGCTCCTACATCATTTGGTAAATTATCCTGCCATTCCCATCCCAAAATAGTACCATCATCTTCTCCTACAATCAAAAATCCTTCATCACCCATATTAGATGAAATACTATTTTCCGACCAAGGAGAATGACCAAAATCTACACTTGTAATGTTCTTTTCACTCTCATATTGGAAAATTATTTTCTGAATATCAACTGTCAAAGACTCTGAATTTTCTTCTAAATGTAAAACTAATGCGGTTGATTCGGTTACGAGAAGCATTCTTTCTTGCTCGATCATCGTAGCGTCAATCAATTCGTTTCTAAGATCGATACTAGGTGGCAATCCCCACCTTGCTTGGAAAGCCATCACTCCAGGGCTATTCTCAAAAGTTCGATGGAATATAACATCT
>CEOF01029598.1_pt1 | contig 17006 bp, 22 predicted proteins | sample 361311 | NCBI WGS metagenome assembly CEOF01 (sample SAMEA2619667, study PRJEB7988) | marine metagenome | biome: marine biome (ENVO:00000447); feature: surface water layer (ENVO:00002042); material: "saline water (ENVO:00002010), including plankton (ENVO:xxxxxxxx)" | depth 5 m
CACTAATTTGATATATTTAACCGATCAAGTTTAGAAAGGGGTAATACATATGAGAACATATTTTTATTTATTATCTTTATTGGCGTTTTTTGCATTTTCAGAAAATACCGATATTGAAGAAATTTTAACTGAGAATGAAAGTAATTTTTCGCTCTCAGAAAAATCACAGAGCCAAGTAAATGATCTGTCAACTGAGAAAGACTCATTGCTTGCAGAATGGAAGGTAGTAGTTAAACAAGTTGAAGGTTTAAAAATCTACAATGAACAAAAAAGACGTCAAATTAAGGCTCAGGAAGAAAGGTTAGTTACATTAAAAGAGCAGGCAAAAAAAGTTATAGAAACTAAAAGGGACATACCGCCATTAATGGAAAAGATGGCAGAAAGCCTTGATAGTTTTGTTAGATTAGACGCTCCATTCTCAGTAGATGAAAGACTTAAAAGAGTAAATCAAATACAAGCAACACTTTCAGACCCAAGGGTCACAGCATCAGAACAAGTTAGGCAGGTATTAGAAGCTTTTAATATTGAGAGAGAATATGGCAGAACAATTGAGACATATGAAGACGCTATAGAAATTGATGGCGAAGAAAAGGTAGTTAACATTTTAAGAATTGGGCGACTTGCTCTTTTATATCAGCTTAAAGACCAAAGCCAAGCTGGCATTTGGGATAGTGAAGCTAATGATGGCAAAGGTGCTTGGGTTGAAGTTAGTGGCTATAGATTAGCTATAAGAGATGGAATTAGAATGGCCAATAAAACAGCTCCTCTCGATTTACTAGCAGTGCCTGTAAAATTTAAAGGAGGTGAGTAATGAGATACTTAAAAATAAGTTTACTTGCTTTTTTAATCACCACTTCCTATGCACTTGCACAAGAAGAAGTTGAAGCCGCTGGCCCAACAAATTTAGATCAATTATTAGAACTCGTAAAAGAGGGCAAAACTAAAGAGCAGTCTGCAAATAGAAAAAGGGAGTCAGAATTTAAAGCTTCTCGTGATAAGCAAGATCAGATTCTTAAAGCTGAACAAAGAGAATTAGTAAGGCAAGAAAAAATTGCTGATCAGTTAGAAGATGAATTTATCAAGAACCAAGAAAGACTTAGAATTGAAGAAGAAAAGTATCTTAAAGAGCTTGGATCATTAAATGAGCTTTTTGGTCATATGCAAAGTATTAGTACAGATTCAAGAGTTACTTTCGAGAGCTCTTTAACCGCCGCAGAATTTAAAGAACAATTCAGACAGGGTGAAAGACATACAGACTCTGTTGGTATAGTTTCTGATTTAGATAGAGAAGATTTTCTAAAAGATTTAACTAAGAAAATGGGTGATTCAACTAAATTACCAACAATTTCTGAGATTGAAAGAGTTTGGTATGAAATTATGCGTGAGATGAAAGCAACTGGTGAAGTCAGCCGTTTCACAACTACAGTCATAAATGTTGATGGCACCCAAACCGAATGTGATGTCGTTAGAGTTGGTGTTTACAATGCAGTTTGTGACAATAAGTATTTAGAGTATGTTCCAGCAAAGGGGCAATATCAATTCTTAGCTAGACAGCCTGCTGGAAGATATACAAACTCTGCTAGTAGACTCTCTGATGCAGATATTTCAAGTGGTTATGTAAGTTTCTCTGTAGACCCAAGCGGTCCTTCAGGAGGAGCTTTATTGGCTAACCTTGTACAGAATCCATCTCTTTGGGAAAGAATTCAACAAGGTGGAATTATTGGTTACATTATTTTAGCTATTGGTGGTATTACGCTACTTTATGCAATATATAAATACACAATGCTTTGGATCATGAGCAGACAAGTGCATGCCCAATTAGGCAGTGATAGCCCTAGCGATTCAAACCCACTTGGAAGAGTTCTAAAAGTTGGAAAATCTCATATGAAAGATGAGCTTGATAGACTTGAATTGAAGTTAGCTGAAGCGATTATGGGCGAACGTCCAGCAATTGAGAGAGGTATAAGTTTCGTTAAGATTGTTTCAGTGGTAGCGCCATTAGCAGGGCTTCTCGGAACGGTTACAGGTATGATTATCACTTTCCAACAGATTACATTGTTTGGAACAGGTGATCCAAAAATTATGGCTGGAGGTATTTCTCAAGCTCTAGTTACAACAGTGCTAGGTCTTGTTGTTGCCATACCAACTACATTAGCTCACTCATTCTTACAGTCCTCAGCTAGATCAGTTGTTGATGTACTTGAAGAACAAGCAACAGGAATTGTTGCAGAAAAAGCTAAATAATTATGTACTGGCTAACCGAGCTCTATATATCTCTTAGAGACTTTATGGAACAGGGTGGGCCAGTATTATGGTATATCGCTATTTTAGTCACATTCATGTGGGCTCTAATTTTTGAAAGAGTGTACTATTTCCTGTTTGTTCATAATAATTTTGCAGCAAACATTAAACACAGGTATCTTTCAATGAAATTTAAGACCCCATGGCATAAAAATCAAACAAAAACTAGATTCATCTCAGAAGGCAAAATTTCTATTAATAAGAACATTCAGCTTATCCAAGTCTGTATAGCTTTATGTCCTTTATTTGGATTAATGGGAACTGTAACTGGCATGATAGAAGTGTTTCAAGTTATGGCTTTTACAGGTGGCGGCGATGCTAGATCAATGGCAGGTGGCGTTTCAAAAGCGACACTTCCAACAATGGCAGGCATGGTTTCTTCACTATCAGGAGTGCTAGCTATGATCTGGGTGAAAAACCAAGTTGAATCAAATGAACTTTTAATGGTGGATTATGTAACAGGCTCAAATAAACAAGCCCAAGGAGGTACGAAATGAGAAGAACTGCTATAAGTGCAGCCGCAAGAGACGAAGAAAGTGAAATTAACTTAACACCCATGCTTGATGTGGTGTTCATAATGCTCATCTTCTTTATTGTTACGGCAAACTTTATTAAAGAACCAGGTTTAGAAGTAAATAGACCAGATTCTGATACTTCAGAAATACAAGAGAACGCAGCAATACTAATAGCTATTGGTAGTAATGATGAGATCTATATGGACGGAAGAAGAATAGATGTCAGACAAGTAAAAGCTAATGTCTTAAAACTGCTTGCAGATAATCCTCAAGGGACAGTCGTTGTGCAAGCTGATGAGACAGCAAGTGCAGATGCCATAATTCAAGTTATGGACGGAGCCAGAGATGCGGGAGTTTATGATATTTCTCTTGCAGCTGAACCAAATTAATAATTTATGGCAAAAAATAAAGAGTCAGATTTCAATTTTGATAATCTAAAAAGTCTCTTACCTTCAAGTGCTGGAGAAGGGAAACGCTGGGGCTTTATTGCAATGGCACCAGCTGTTGGGTTTTTACTTTTTATTTTTATGGTTTTATTGGTCAGCACTGGTGATGCAGGCGATATTGTCAAAGGTAGAAAAATAGGCGATGTCATAATGCCAGAAAGAGAGATCGAGACTCTTTTTGATGAAGATGTAGAGCCACCAGAAGAACCAGAGGTAGCACCACCAGATATAGCCCCTCCTCAATTAGATGTTAAACCTATAGCTGTTTCAGCATCTAAGGCAGCACCAGATATTAATTTTAATCAAGGGAGTGGTTCATTATTCAGGGATGGAGAATATATCCCTTTATTCAAAGTACAGCCAGTATACCCACGAAGAGCTCAAGAAAGAGGAATGGAAGGCTATGTAATAGTTGCCTTTACAATAACTGAATCTGGAACAATACAAGACCCATATATTATTGAAGGTAAATGCAGAAACGCAAAAAATAGAGATGGAGCTTATAATGATTGTTCTATGTTTAATTCAGCGACTTTAAGAGCAGCAAAGAAGCTAAAATATAAACCTACTGTTAGAGATGGTAGAGCAGTGGCCGTTGAAGATGTGCCACATAAATATACCTTTGAGATTGAGGACGATTAAATAATGAGAATAGTTTTAACTTTAATTTTTGCTTTATCATTTCCTTCATTGCCAGGACTTTATGCAAATGTTAAAAGTGCAGATGATTTAGATCTCGAATATGGACTTCCAGTATTAATATCTGAAGCAGAGAAAAAGAAAGCTTTACAAAAGAAAAGAGCAAAAGTACTGACTCAAAGTACAGCAAGAAAAGTTCAAAGAATAGTTGAGGCTTTTGAAGAGGCTGGAACAGCAGAGGATGAAAAGGCACTTATCTTAAAAAGTGAATCATATAGCAAAGCAGAGAAAGAAATAGAATCTAAAATAAAAGATAGAGAAATAAAAGTTGCTGTTGCAAAAGCTCAGAAAGAACTTAATGAACTTAAAGAAAAGATAAATTCATTGAAAAGCTATGACAAATCAATGGTTTGGTATTATCAGGGGTATATTAATCTTGTTTACGCAGATGATTTGGCTGGAGCAAGGCAAAACTACCTTGATTTAATAAATGAAGACGATGCAAATCCGCAAATAAAATTAGGATCTTACTACACAGTCTCACAACTTTTTTTAGCAGATGAAGATTTTGATAATGGTATTAAATATTTATTAGAATGGTTTGAAAGGGCTCCAGAAGTTACTGCTCAAGCATATATTTTGTTAGGTCAAGCATATTTTCTCTTAGATGAGCATGAAAAAGCTTTTAGCAATCTAAAAAGAGCTAAAACTATCACAAAGGAAGATGGAGCACTTTTCCGAGAAAATTGGTACTCACTTCTAATAGGCACAATGGCTGAATTAGGCCTTAAAGAAGATCAAGTGCCATTATATGAAGAAGTTTTAGAGCTTTTTCCTAAGAAAAAATATTTTGTTAACCTTGCGGGTCTATATAATGAGCTTGAAAGACCAGTAGATTATACTGCCCTCCTAAAAACAGCTTATACAAAACAATTATTAGATAAGAAAAGTGAATTTCAATCTTTATCACAGAGTCTATTAGCTGCTGGTAATCCCTATTGGGCAGCTGAAGTAATGATCACAGGCATGAGCTCTGTTCCCGGATTACAAGTAGTTGGCGAACAATGTGAATTAAGTAAAGTTTTGGATGAAAATGGCAATATAAAAACCAATAGACAAGGAGAAGTGATAGAAGAAGAATTTTGTTTAGATGTTTATGGTCCAGCATTTGTAAAGCCTGGCTCCGAAGCTGCACTAGAGAAAGATGCCAAACCGGTCCTAGAAGAAGATAAGCAGAATTTAACAATTTTGGCAGAAGCTTTGAGATCGGCAAGAGAAAGAAAAGCAGCAATAGACATTTTTAAGAAATTAGCAAAAATTACAGATGATGGCGAAGCATATATTGCCATGGGCAACCTATATTACCAAGAAGATGAAATAGATAATGCTATAGCAGCTATCGATAAGGGTCTCAAAAAAGGCAAGCTGAAGAATCCAGGTTATGCACAGCTAACTTTAGGCCAAGCATATTTTGAATTAGGTAAATTTGATGATGCTAGAGAAGTCTTTACTAAAGCAACAGAAAGTAAAAGAGATTCTGTAAAAAAATCAGCTAAAGCTTGGCTTAAATATACTGATGCTGAGCAAGAGAGAGTCAGAAATCTTAACTTAAGAAAAGAGTCTATTTCTTAATAACTTTATTATTTATATTGCTACTTTCGCTGGAATATGTGGATGGAATTGATAGTTTACTATTTCAAAATCTTCAAATTCATAATTATCTATTGATTCTCTATCTTTTACTATAATTTTAGGGGGGGTTAAAGGCTTCCTTGATAGCTGCTCTTCTGCTTGCTCAAGATGATTTGTATAAAGATGAGCATCTCCTAAAGTATGAACAAATTCTCCTACTCTTAAATCACATATATTGGCAATCATATGTGTAAGTAGTGCATATGAAGCAATATTAAATGGCACACCAAGAAAAACATCAGCACTTCTTTGATAAAGTTGGCATGAAAGTTTTCCATTTTGTACATAGAATTGAAATAGTATGTGGCAGGGTGCTAAAGCCATGCTTGGTATATCAGCTACATTCCATGCGCTTACGATGTGTCGTCTACTATTAGGATTTTCTTTAATCTGTTTTATAACTTCTGCTACTTGGTCATGAATACCATTTTTGGCTTCCCATTTGCGCCACTGCTTTCCATAAACAGGACCAAGATCTCCATTATCATCAGCCCACTCATCCCAAATAGATACTCCATTCTCTTTTAGATAGCTAATATTGGTCTCCCCTTTAAGAAACCAAAGCAACTCATAGGCTACAGACTTAAAATGAATTTTTTTAGTAGTTAATAATGGAAATGAATCTTCAAGGTTGAATCTCATCTGATGGCCAAAAAATGAGACCGTGCCTGTTCCAGTTCTGTCCCCTTTTGGCTTCCCAGAATTTTTAACTTTTTGTAATAAATCGAGGTATTCTTGCATCTATTTTCGTAAAAGAATGATTAGTCCTAATACTATCATAGGAACAGACAATAACTGCCCTTGCGTAACAAAACTAAAGAGTAAAAAATCATTTCCCCAGACTAAATCTGGTGTTCTGAATATTTCAGAAATTGATCTTGCAATTCCATAACCTATAAGGAAATAAGCAGAATGTCTGCCTACCTTCTCAGATTTTTTAATAATAAAATTTAAGAAGACAAACAATAACAAGCCTTCTAATAACGCTTCATAGATTTGGGAAGGATGTCTAATTAAGCCTTCTGCATCTGTAGGAAATATCATACCCCAAGCAACATCTGTTTCGCGGCCATAAAGCTCAGCATTGATAAAATTAGCAATTCTTCCTAAGAACAATGCAATTGGAATTTGTGGTGCCACCCAATCAGTGACTCTAAAAAATTCATAATTCTTATTTTTTGCATAAATAAACATCGCTATCATCACACCAATCAGACCACCATGAAAAGACATGCCGCCTTCCCATATCTTTAAGAAGTAGAGTGGATCTTGAAACTGCAAGTGCAGATCATAGAACAACACACTTCCAAGTCGACCACCAATAATCGCTCCAAAGAACAAACCATAAGTGAATACGACGTCACTAACTTCTTCTTTTGATGCCTTAATCTCAAAATTATCTCGTGTTGCAGCCATTCTTAAATAAATTAAGTAAGCTCCAATTACATATGCGAGACCATACCAGTAAATATTGAGCGAATCTCCCCAGAACCCTGGAATAGGAATTGAAATAGCAACTGGATCAATGTTTGGATAGTTAATCATTCTAAAAACCAATAGATTGCAACTGGAACTAGATGAGCTGCAAATATAAACTGCAAGAATTTATCATTTAATTTATGCGCTAACTGAGCCCCTATTTTTGCAAAAAAATAACTAAAGATAGTTATACCAATTAGTCCTGGCAGATACACATAACCTATAGCATATTCAGGCAAGTCAGAGTTAGACCAACCCAGAAACAGATAAGAAGCTGTTGATAGCAAAGCTATTGGGAATGCACATGCTGCACCTGTACCTACAGCTTTCTTCATTTCCATGCCAGACATCTTAAGTAAGGGCACACTAAATATTCCTCCTCCAATACCAAATATCGAAGAAAGATAGCCTATTACAGCGCCTGATACATTGAAATATAGAAAATGAGGCTCAGATTGTACTCTTGGCATTTTTATATTAATAAAAAGCCTTAGAGACATTATGGTAACAAAGATGGCAAGCATCGTTTTTAATATTTCTCCATCAACACTTATAACAAATGAAGATCCAAAACCAGCACCTATTAGTATGCCTGCACTAAGTTGTAAGAATCTTTTTACTGAGAGAGAGCTTTTCTTATAGTGTGAATATGCAGCAGAAGATGATGTAACTATTATACAAGCAAGAGCGGTACCAATAGACAAAGGAATGGCAACATCTTTACTAACTTCATTTGAAGTTAAAATAAAGTGCATAACAGGGACAATGATTAAGCCTCCACCTACACCAAATAGGCCTGCCATTGTTCCAGTTATAATGCCGACAAGAGCAAAAATTAGAAATTCAATCATCGGTATCTAATTTTTCAACTTCTTTACTTCCAAGTTTAACCATTTTTTCAACTCGCGATTTTATTGATCCATTACCATCTATCAACTTACTTTTAGCATCCCCAAACTTTTTTTGTGATTGAGCTATAGAATTTTCTAGACCATCCATTGTATCTGCAAAACCATCAAACTTATGTGCTAATTTTTGTGCCTCTTCATAAATTACTGATATTTGTTTTGACTGGGTATCTAACCTCCATAGTTCTTCGACCATTTTTATCGAAATATGTAGAGAGGTAGGGCTTAATAGAGCTATTTTCTTTTTATTAGCAAATGTTGTCAGCTCACGATCATATTTTAAGGCCACACTCAAAGTATCATCAATTCCTACAAACATAAAAGTCATGTCAGGAGTATTTAATTCATCAATATCAGAATATTTAGTTTCACTTAATTCAGTTATTCGAGCTTTTAGATTTTTTACAATTTCTTTGCCAAAAATATCTCTATCTTCATTTGACTCAGCAGAGCAGTACTCATTGTATGAACCAAATGAGAATTTTGAGTCAATAACTATTTGCCTACCCTGAGGAAGCTCTATGATTGCATCTGGTCTTTGTCTTTTTGTTTTTGAGCCATCATCATCTTTCACCATAAAGTTTTTTTGTAGTTTATAGTGGACATCTTTTTCTAAGCCAGAATTTTCAAGCAGCATTTCAAGTTTCATTTCTCCATAATCACCTTGAGTTTTACTATCTCCTTTTAGTGCTTTGGTTAATTCATTTGCATCGTTTGTAATTTGATTTGTTTGTTCTATTAATCCTTCAATGGACTGTTTTGTTGTAGCGTGGAATATATTCTGTTGTTCAGTGTTTTTCCTTACTTCTTCTTCAAATTCCTTAATTCTTTTCTTAAATGGCTCAATAACATTTTCTACGCTTTCTTTAGAGGATATTTTGAAATCTTCTTCTCTTTGCTTGTATATTTTTTCAATTGTGTCTCTTATTTCTTGATTTATTTCATGACTATAATTATTTTCTACTTGAGGTTTCTTTGCCTGTAAAAATAAAAAGATTGAAAACCCTAAAGAAATGGCAAGAAAAATTGATAAGATTAAGACTAACGAATCCATTAATGAATATTTTAGAACAAATTAGAAAAGAACACTCTTGGTTGGAGGCTAATAGAGCCTATGATTTAAGAAGAGGCAAGCCTTCTGCTCTACAGCTAGACATAACACAAAGTAATTTAGAAACAATAGAGATGCCATTTCATATGGATGGTGTAGATTTAAGAAATTATGGAGATCCTGAAGGTATACCATCTGCTAGGGCTTTAGGCACTGAGATTTTAGGCACAAATGCAAATGAAACCATAGCATTAGATAATTCTTCTTTGACTCTAATGCATCAAACACTAGCTTGCGCTTACTTTCTTGGCTTTAAGTCGTCAAAAATCGATAGTGTGAGCAAAATATTATGCCCTGCACCAGGTTACGATAGACATTTTAAGCTTATTGAAAACTTTGGAATTGAAATGATAGCAGTGCCATTTCAAGATGACGGCCCAGACTTAAATGCTATAGAAGCAATATTAAAAAAAGAAAAAAATGTACATGGGATTGCATGTGTTCCAAGACATTCAAACCCAACGGGACATACTTACTCAGATGAGAATGTAAGATCAATGTTTGAAATGTTTTCTACACTTAATAATAATTTTATGATTCTTTGGGACAATGCTTATGCATGTCATGACCTAAAAAATACTATAGAACAGACAAATGCTAATTCTTTAGCTAAAGAATTTAATTTAGAAGATAATCTTTTCCATTTTGGATCAACATCAAAGATTACTTTCGCGGGATCAGGAATATCATTTCTTTCTAGCTCTAAAAATAACTTAGAAGTATTCATAGAATATCGAAATAGTTTAGCAGTATGCCCTAACAAAATTAATCAGGGTCTACATGTTGAATATTTCAAAAAAATGCCATTAAAAAAGCAGATGCAGAAGATGAAAGAATTTTTATTACCAAAGTTTGAAATAACTAAACATTATTTGAATACTCTTAAAGAAAATAATCTTGGCAATTCTAGTGATCCAACTGGAGGATATTTCTTTTCATATGACTCAAATAAGTCTAATTGCCATGAAATTATTGATATTTGCAAAGAGTTAAATTTGCAGCTTCTACCCGCAGGATCATCTTTTCCTTACAACATGGATCCTGATAATAAGAATATAAGAATAGCTCCATCATTTGCTGAAAATGATGAATTAGAAAAGAGTATGAAAATTCTTACAAGTGTTGTAAAACATTTGAACTAATTCTTTAATAAGTAGTCAAACTAAATAAGGGAATACTATGAAAAAGTTAATACTACTGCTCTCTTTGTTGATTCTCATTCCATTTGTATCAGCAGATCATCATAAAGATGATAGAGGGGATATGCGCATGAAAATGTGGCAAGCGAAACTTAAAGTAGATCTTGCAGAGCTAAAAGGGCCTCCTGCTTTATCACAGCTTGAGAAGAAGAAAGCTAATAGACTAGCGGACTTAGATCTTCTTATTAATTCAGGAAAGTATAAAGAAGGTGAACTTAAGCGCATTAAAGATATGAGAGAAAAGCTCATGGAAAGAGAGCTTCCATCTCAAGAAATGTTGAATGAGCGGCATGATCGCAGATTAAAAATGGCTCAATCAAAAATGCGTAGTCGCGGAGAAATGATGCATAAAAAACATAGAAATGAGGCACGCAATAGAGACATGCGTGATCGTAACCAATGGGAGAGAAGAAACAGACCTAGAAGAAAATAGTTAATTGCCTGGAAGAATGATATCTCTTGCTATCGAAGTCATATCCTCAACATTTGAACGTTCTTCCAGGCTCTTATTCATCATAGTCTCTCCATAATAAATTTGCAGCTACTGATCTATAAGGCCTCCAATCATCAGCTATAGCTAGCATTTCATTTATATCTGGACGCTCTTTAAGGTCTTGTAGTTTCCGCACACCTTCCTGTAGTCCAATGTCTCCAATAGGCCAAATGTCTTGTCTGCCAAGACATGCCATTAAGTAGCAATCAGCAGTCCAATTACCAATTCCTTTAAGGCGACATAAATATTCACGAGCTTCATCATCATTCATTGCATTAATTTTGTTAAATTCAAGCTTCCCAGAGATTTCATGTTCAGCAATTCCTTTTAGGTAATTTATTTTTGGTCTGCTCAACCCAGCACTTCTTAATAAACTTTCCTCCAGATCGATAAATTTACTAGAACAAACATTATCCATAAGATGGAAAACTTTATTTTTTATAGATTCAGCAGCAGTAACTGAGATTTGTTGTTCAATTACTAGTGAACAAATGCCCTCAAAGCCTGGTGGTCTCAAAAAAAACTTTATTTCTTCTTTAGGAACTAATTTTTTAAATTTAGTCTCAACTGATAAAAGGTATTTAATACCTTCTTGAAAAGTATCTTGATTCATTCAGAAAGCAGACCATCTTCAATGAGAATTTTCTTAAAGTCATCAAATCTATCCTGCCCAAAAAATATCTGATTCTTATATACAAGCAAAGGAACACCATGGTGGCCTGCTAATTTCTGATCATTTTGATTTTGTTCTATTTGTTTTATTAATTGATGTTCATTTTCTTTGGCTTTTGATTTCAACAAAGAATAATCAAGACCTAACTTACTGCATGCTTTGCCCATATTCTTTTCTTCATTCCAGCCCTTTCTAGTACCAAAAATCATGCTAGATAATTCATAAGCCAATTCAATTCCAACACCTTCATTATGGCCTTGCTGCCCAAGATGACATAAATCATAAATGTAGCGTTGATTTGTATTTATTTTGCCTGTTAGGTAACTCTGCGTAATTGGATCTGGCTTTGGTGTGAAAAATGGCATATCAAGACTTTTAGCAACAGACCTCATATCCATCATTTTATGCAAGAAGTAAGTTATAAAATTTTTCCCCTTAAAGAAGCTGGGCTCTCTAATAGCCAGAGGATAAACGAGCTTAAATTCAATATCGATATTATGATTGTGTTTTAGATCAAGTATACGAGGCAATATCAAGTATGAATATGGGCTTCGATAGGAAAAATAAAAATCTACTTTCACATTAAAATTCTATCATGTACTATGAATAATTCCGGAGAATTTAATGACTAGAAAAGTTTTTATTGTTGCAAATTTACCAGCTATAAAGGATAGAGAGAAGTTTAAAGATTATGAAAGAGGTTTACTCCGATCACTTGGCAGACATGAAGGTATTCTTGACTCATTTAGTGATGATGTCTTCTGTCTTGAGGGCGATAATCCTCCTAAAGGAAGAATAGTAATTTTTCATTTTCCCTCAATGCAGCACGCTGAAGAGTGGTGGGCTGACGAAGAATACCAAAAAGCTTCAGATATCAGACGAGAGCATTCTGTTACAGATTTTATAGTTAGATTAGAAGAGCTTCCGCCAAGAGCTTAATATGGAAATAACTGAGCACTCCTTTTCAACTGACAGACATACATCTTTTTATCTTTCTTGTGGGCCTGAGGATGGTCAACTAGTTATTATGACTCATGGCTGGCCAGAACTATCATTGAGTTGGCGTCATCAGTTATCTTTTCTTGGAAATTTAGGATTCCATGCTGTAGCTCCTGATATGAGAGGTTATGGTAATTCATCGATTTATGATGAGCATACTGCTTACACTCAAGAAGAAGTCATGCAAGATATGTTGGAGCTCTTTAATCATTTCAAAAAAGATAAAGCTATTTGGATTGGCCATGATTGGGGTTCTGTAGTTGCATGGAATGTAGCAATACATCACCCTGAGATCGTAAAAGGAGTTGCTAGTCTCTGTGTACCATTTGGTTGGGGAGGCCATCCTGAGCGTTACCTTCCTTATGTAGACAGAGATTTATATCCAGAAGATGAATTTCCCTATGGACAGTGGGACTACCAATTCTTTCATATGGAAAATTTTGATATAGCCAAGAACGATATGGAAAATGATCCATATAAGATGTTAAAACTGATGTTTAGAAAAGCAGATCCTGCATCAAGAGGCCAGATGTCTCCAACAGCCTTGATATCGAAGATGGGGGGCTGGTTCAAAATACTAGGACCAGATGGACTTAATTCAATTGGTGATGTCGAACCAGATACAGATGTAGTTACAGAAGAAGAAATCAAAGTTTTTGGTGATCATTTAGTGCAGAATGGTTTCTTTGGACCTAACTCTTGGTATGTAAATGGGCATGCAAATGATAAATTTGCAAAAGTCATTGATAGATTTGAAATTCCATTCCCTGCTCTCTTGATTCATGCAGAATTAGATGCAGTTTTAGACACAAAAACTTCAAAAATGACAAACTTAACAAGGGCAGTTTGCACCGACTTAACAGAAAAGAGTATTGTGTCTGGACATTGGATGGCACAAGAAAAGCCGAATGAAGTGAATCAGGTTATATCCAATTGGATTGATGGTAAGATTTTATTAGGGCCATGACACTAACTAACCGATTAGCATTAATTAAAGATTCATCTATTTTTCAAATAGTTGTAACAATAGTAATTTTACTTTCATCTGTAATTGTGGGAATTGGCACTTATGATTTTACCGATGGCGTTTTTTTAACATCATTGGCTGCAATGGATCTGTTTATCACGGTCTTTTTTGTAATTGAGATCCTTATTAGATTTTTTGCAGAAAAAAGAAAAGTAGATTTTTTTAAAGACGGCTGGAATATATTTGATACCGTAATAGTTGTCTCCTCACTTGTCCCAACTGCAGGCACATCCGTAATGGTCTTACGTCTACTCAGATTGGCAAGACTATTGAGAGTTATATCTTTTATACCTGAGCTTAGATTTGTGATAGAAGCCCTTATAGAATCACTTAAGAAGAGTGTATATGTTCTCATATTGATCTTTATATTGCTTTATATATATGCAGTAGCAGGGGTTATTCTTTTTGAATCAGTCGAAGGCGGAAGATTTGAAGAGCTAGGAGAGGCTTTACTCGCACTAGTTCAAATTATGACTCTTTCTTCATGGGAAACTCTTATGCTTCCTATCACTGAGATATATCCTTATGGATGGATATATTTTGTTAGCTTTGTAGTGTTTTCTTCAATAATAGTTCTCAATCTTTTCGTGGCTATTCTTGTAGATGTTGTTGCTGAGAGAAGAAAGCGACTCCAAGGAGACCCAGCTGGAAAATCGACTTAATCTTTATGTCTAGAAAAATTACATTCATTGAAATACACTATTAATTAGGAGAATTAATGGATACTAAAACAATTATAAAATGGGCAGGTTATCTTCTAATAGCACTTGGTGTTGTCGATCTTATTCTTTTCTATTCCAGTGGCATGCAGACATATATTATTCCACCAGTAATCGTATTTGCGGATACTGACTGGACTACATACGCTGTAATGATAATAGGATATGCAATGACAGCTGCTGGGTCAGGCATGAATGCAGAAGATGTAGTAGAAGATCTATCTGACGAATAACAATTAAACGTTGATAATATGTGAGTGAGCGTGCGCTTTACAGGCCAGTTCAGTCAATTCTTTATCTGAATCTTTTGTATCGTCTTTTTGTTCACTACCAGGGACACAATTACCATAATGGTAATGATAGCCATAGCAAAGACCTTTCCTTTTCGATTTCTCACTACAATTATGTCCACATTGGCTATCTAAGCCACCGCTATGAGCATAAATATTGCTGGGTGAAAGAAATAAAATAATTACAAATAAAAATAATATTCTCATAAAAAACTCCTATTGATTTACAATATCATTAATGAAAATTTTTTGGAAATTACTGCTACTTTCAGCCTCTTTAATAGTTGTTAGTTGTGCCAGCACTGCGTCTGCTTCAAATATTGATGAAGAAGAGAGTGTTGAAATGTCTGATGAAGAAACTCAAAACTTTATAATTGCTCTATATAGAGAGGTAACTACTAAGCCGACATACTTTAGTGAAATGAAAGAGTTTTTAGAAGAAACGACTATTATCGAAGAATTTTATTGTTTTAATGAATCAACAAAAACAACAATCATGCCTATTGCTGCACCCAATCTATCTGAAACAAGTGAAGTCTTTTATCCGGAGTCATTCGCTATAGCATACCAAAGGCCCTATGATGGCTGGGCATCTGAATCAGGACAGTCTTGGCTCTTTATATCTGATCCAAGTGCTACTGCTCAACAATGGCTAGCTCTTGGAGTTTATTGGCCAGGAGATACCTCAAAGTTTTATCAAATTTGGTCTAAAGAACATGACTTCCCAGGTATATCTGAAACTACATGGCCTCATACAGATGCTGGTGAACCTTGTTTACAGGCTGAGCTAAATAAGTATTACTCCGAGGTCAAAGTACTCGGGTGTTTTACTGGTAGGGATGAAAAAGAAAGTGGTGTGTTTAGGCATGAACGTCTCACAGATAGATTTATTGTTACTGAAGTTGAATACCAAACAGTAGAGGGAATTGAGCTTCTTAAAAGATCAGAGCATTTAGGTAAGTGCGTTTTATCTGAATAATATTAAGTTGGTGCCCAGAGGTGGAATCGAACCACCGACACAAGGATTTTCAGTCCTTTGCTCTACCAACTGAGCTATCTGGGCTAAATTGACCTTGTAATTATAAAGTAAGAAGGTATAAAAAAAAGATGTTAGAGATAAAACGTTCAATATTAAGTTCAGTAGGCATATTACTAATTGCTGGTATATTTCTAGCTTGGTATATATATGATTTTTTGAAAGCTGATTTTTCGATGGTAGATGGATTTACTGAAGATCTCGGCCCACTATTTGGACCTTTATTTTATTGGGCATTTTTTTTGGCAGTATTGTCGGCTTTCTTTGTTTTTGGAAAATTATTAATTTCCAATGACCCAGTTATTACTATGGATACTAATGAAATCAAATTTCATGCGCCTATTAAAAGATTTAGTCAGACTGGCTTTACAATGCAGTGGAAAGAAATTGAAAGCATTCAGCGAGGCTACCAAAATGTTCCTTTTGGAGGAGGAAAAATTGAATATCTAGTAATAACGCCTTTCAATGAAGAGGTAGCAAAAAAATATAATAGCCTTAATATAAAATCAGATAACTTTATGTCGCTTGGAATGTCATATGATATGAACAAAAGAGTTGGTATTCCTCTTAAGGGTTTAAAATTGAAGCCCAAAGAAATTCTTGTGCAAGCAAAAAAATTTCTAGCTGAAAATAGTTAAGTAAAAAATTGGAAGCATTAAATAAACAAAATTTTGAAGATTTAATTAAGGGTAAAGAAAGTTTCTTATCTTCATCAGACAGTTTGCCTAAAGCGATACTTTCTGGTTCTTTTAATCCCTTACATAAAGGCCATAAAGCTATGCATGACCATGCTAGAAAAGCTTTAGATTTAGATATTTTCTTTGAAGTTTGTATTCAGAATGCTGATAAACCTACACTTAATTATGAAGAAGTCACTAATGTGATCGATCAATTTAATAGCTCTGACAACTGGCTTCTTACGAAAGTGGGTAAATTTACAGAAAAAGCTATGCTCTTTCCAGATTCTACCTTTATTTTAGGGATAGATACTCTTGCTAGAGTTGTAAATGAAAAATTTTATCTAAATAAAGATCAGATGTTAGCAGAGCTAGAAATCTTTAATGCAAATAATAATAATTTTTTAGTTTTTGGTAGAAAAGTTGAAGGTAGTTTTGTTTCTTTGCAAGATATAAATATCCCAGAACATATAAATTCTAGATTTACGGAAGTAACCGAACAAGATTTTAGATTAGATATTTCTTCTACTGAACTTCGTTCTTAGTCTTCTGGAGGAATAAAACCAGCTGGTTTTTCGTAGTCCTTATTCTCTAAAAATAAAGCCATTTGCTCACTTAGCCATTTACGATTTTCTTTGTCTGACAGATCCAAATGGCGTTCATTGATTAGCATAGTTTGTAGCTTTATCCATTCATTCCAAGCAGCTTGAGAATAATTTTGCATTAATTCATCCCCTTTTTCTCCAGGTAGAGGAGGAAATGTCATTGCATCTAGCTCTTCTTGAAATTTTTTACAGAAAAC